>Ga0181537_10000034_pt1 | contig 122132 bp, 135 predicted proteins | sample PEATcosm2014_Bin_39_FD_119765 | JGI IMG/M metagenome (GOLD analysis project Ga0181537, IMG submission 119765) | Peatland microbial communities from MTU Mesocosm Facility, Houghton, MI, USA - PEATcosm2014_Bin23_10_metaG | ecosystem: Environmental > Terrestrial > Soil > Wetlands > Peat | place... | reverse complement strand
TTCGCCCACACGCGCGAGCGCCATCTTCATTGCCGCCATTTCCTGCGATACGGTTTCATGCAGCTGCAGCGCCATCCTGCGCTGTTCTTCGTCGCGCAGTGTGAGCAGCCGGTCGGAGAGAAACCGCAGCTGTTCTTTCGCGTTCACGTGCTCGGTCACATCTTCCGCAACTCCCACGATGCGGTCCACGCGCCCGTCCGCATTTCGAAGAGGGAACCCTCGCGAGTGCAGATTTCGCACCTCGCCACTGGGCGAAGTGTATCGCAGGTCATGCTCGTACGATTTGCCCTCCATAATCGCCGCGATCACATCTCGCCGAACCGTGACGGCGTCCTCGGAATGCACATGACGCATAAAATTCCGAACGTCGATATCGCTCCCGCGGTTATCGAAGCCGAGAATGCGGTAGAGGTTATCGGAGCATCGGCCGGTCTGCAAACTCGCCCCAATCTCCCAGCTCCCCATGTTGGCCAGTTGCTCCGCTTGCGCCAGCAACGCTTCGCTCTTGCGCAATTCGTCTTCCGTTTTCTTCTGCGCGGTGATGTCATGCGTCAGCAACGAAACGGAAGGCGGCTTCCCGAATCGCCGCGCCACCGGCAACACGCGGGCGTAAAACCAGTGCCGGCCGTCCTCCAAATCCACCGGGAACTCGATTCCGTCGCTCTGCCGCGTGGCGATAACGCGTTGGAAAAGCTCGCTGAAGGGAAGGAAAACTTCTTTGCCCAGGACTTCCATGGCGTGCCGCCCGATGAAATCGAGCTGGCGCTCGCTCTTGGGAGCCCGGCGGGAGCTCCACATGCCCAAAAATCTGCCGTCCGAGTCCAACTCAAACAAAAACTCCTCGAACGTCTTCACCAGCGCGGCCATCGAGCGCGAAGCAGCCGTCGGCGGTTGGTTGCCGTTATCACCGGAATTGGGAAGCGCGAGGTGCCTTTCAGTGCCGGTTGGAGGAGCCGTTGCGGATAAATCGGTTTGCTTTACGCTCTTGCTTCGGTTCGATTTGTTGTCGCCAGCGACGTTCTTGGTCATTTGTGGACAGGCATCAGGTACAGCTGCGAATACAAACGCACACACCCCTAGCGAGCCTACTAAAGCCGATTGATGTCCCAAACCGAAGACCAGGATCCCGGTTCGACGCGCGCGAATTTACTCCTACGTAAATATATTTGTCAAGTTAATTGTGTTCCAAAACGGGAAAGAGTAGGATGCAGCCACAAATACATTCCGCGACACGGGCCCCGGCCCAAATTGGGAATTTCAAATGGGAATGCGTAGTTTCCTGCCCTATATTCTGCTGTTAAGTAAGCCCCGAAGGGACGATGCCGTAATGTTGCGAATTGAAACATCGCTGGCGCGACTTGTAATAATTATTGCAGGCTGGAAGGGTGTAGCTTATTGCTAATGTTGTATCCCAGTTTCCCGATTAGTAAAGTGGGAATGGACGGTTAGATCCCGCCGGAATCGCCCGCAGCCACAGCGCAAGCAGATTGGAACAGGCGATTCTGGCGGGATTAAGACCTTGTGTTAAGTTTTGTAGGTTTCAGGTTGCCGCGGTGTTTGTTTTCGGCACTGTTCGGCACGTCGAACGTATTTCGATCTGTCCGCTTCGCGCAAGGCTCAGCCGGCGAAGCGTTCAACCGCGTGTTCGCGCCGTCATGGTCGCCCGTTCCCCAGTGGAAGGGGAAGCTATGTCAGCGACTGCAATTCGAATCCTTGTTGTCGGTCACACGTCTCCCAGCACTCTAGCCACATTGCAACGACTTGAGCAAGAAGGCTGGGGCTCGCACCGCGTTGACACTGTCGTGGAAGCCAAAGGCGCGCTGAAAATAATCCGGTTTGACGTCGTTCTGGCTGGAGAAAATATCGGCGCCGATAGCGGATACGACCTGTCCAATTTTGTTTTGGAATTGCAGGGCACATTGCTGGTTTCGGTTGCACTTTCGGAAGCTACGCTGTGGCTGCCGGTAGTCCAGTGTGGGAAACGGACTCTCGGCGACCGGGCACTAAACGCTGCCATGCTGCAGTTGGAAATTCGAGACGCGTTGACGGCAACGGCCGGAACTAGAACGTCGTCGATAGCTCGTAAAGTGCCCACTTGCATTGCGGACCGCGCAGCTCGTCTATCGATTCTAGCGATGGACCGTCGCACGGGTCCCGACCGGAGAGGGCTGCAGTCGGTTCACGCGCGACTAGAGCCAAAGCCCTTCGCGCCTTCCGGGCACAAACCGGCGGCAGCCGCTGCGATTTCGATCTCTGACGAACGATCAAATCGTAAACCTGGCAAACCTGGTGCAATTCCGCGCCGCGACTTACCGGGGCCGGATTTTCGCTAGCGTAGGTTGTGTCCCACAGCACAGTCGTGCTGAGAGAAACAAAAGTGCGCAGCACCCACTTAGAAGAGGAGGGACCATGAAGCCAGTCGTATCCGGAGGACGCGTCGTCCCTCCGCAGAAACAGGCGAAGGCCGCGCTCCCGTCATCCGCGCTGCGCGAATTCGTTCCGCTTTCTGATTTGACCGAGACGCTTCTTAGCGCTTACGACCAGGTTGCGCACCGAGCTTACGACAAATTTTTGGATCGGGGCGCGCGGACTGGAAGCGAACTGGAAGATTGGCTGGACGCCGAGCAGGAAATTTTGGGCTTGATGGACGTGGACGTCGCGGAAGCCGCAGAGTGCGTGACCGCGCTGGCTTCGCTGCCCGGATACCGCAGCGCGCAAATCACATTGGGGATCGAACCGCGCTGGCTTTTGATTTTTGGCTGTCACGAATCCGAGGATCGCGCGGAGGCGCCCGCAATGGTGCGTTCGCTGGATCCGTTGCGCGGACCGCCGCGGATGGACGCAGCATCGCTCGCGGTTATGTGCGCCCACGCGTGCCGCGAGAATTTTCCGGCGCGGACCGCCGATCGGGCGCATCCCGCGTCGCACCTTTTTTGCATCATGGAACTTCCCGCGGAAGTAGATCCTGCGCGATGCACCGCCGTCTTGTCGAATGGCCTCCTCGGCATCCGCATCCCCAAAGCTTGCCCCGAGAAAATCGAAAACGCAAAGAACGCTTCGGCGGTGTAGAAGCGCACAGCGGGGTAAAGAATCCGCAGGCAATGTCCGCAGCAGTCACACCGCTGCACCTGGGCCAATCCGTTGCGTCGTTGCCAAGTACTGATGCCGGGCGCAGCATGCTGCGCCCCTACGGACTCGGTTTGCGATTCCCGCGATCGTCGGTGTGAAGATGGCCGCCCGCGCCCCGGCAATCATGAGTTTTGCAGGGGTACGGCGCTTGGGCCGATCCGTTCCGTCGTTGCCAAGCACTGACGCCGGGCACAGCATGCTGGGCCCCTACGGATTCGATCTGCAATTCCCGCGATCGTCGACGACAAGGCGGAATCCTTGTTGGCGCTGTCGATTGTCGGAGATACAATCCCGCCGCGCCATGCCTTACGATCCGTTCTTGCCAAACCGCCGCTCGGTTCGTATTAAGCCATTCGACTATGCTCAACCGGCGGCATACTTCATCACAATCTGCGCTCATGCAAATCGGAACATTTTCGGTGAAATTGTTTCTGAAACAGTGAGGCTGAATGCGCTCGGCAGAATCGTGAAGTAATCCTGGCGGGCGTTACCCAGTCACTTTTCCAATATTCGATTGGCTGCACACGTGTTCATGCCCAACCACCTACACGGCATCGTGTCTATCCAGGATACTGTGAGGCGCGGCGCACAAATGACCGGCTTCGATGCGTTAGGCAGCCCCTCGGGAGGCCGCCGTTTTGGGGCCGGGGTCCCCGGTTCGATTCCGATAATTGTGCGATCCTTCAAATCGGCAGTGTCGAAGAAGGCTCGCGCCATGTTGCGGAAGCCTCTGTTTCAGGTTTGGCAGCGTGGATACCACGAACACATAATCCGCAACCAAGACGACTTCGAAAAGACCTGCGAATACATTCGATTGAATCCAATACGCTGGAATCTGGGCGAGTGAAATCTCAGAAACGGCCATGTAGCGCCTAAGCATGGCTGGTGAATTTTCGACGTTGCGGCATTTGACTATGACAGATTCTCTCATGCCACATTCGGCGCTTCTTTTACTGTAGGGGCACAGCATGCTGTGCCCGGCATTGGTGCTTGGCCACGATGCAGCGGAAATGTCGCGGTTTCGCGTTGTGGGGATATGTCTTCGGATGCTGCAAGCTGCTGTTACAGCGGGCACAGCATGCTGTGCCCCTACGGATTTGATTTGCGAATGGGCTTTGTTGTCAGCCGATACCATAAAATCTGTCGCGGCGTTTCAGCAGCCAGAACCAGAGGGCGATTCCGGCGATTGTCGAGGCGAGGCTGGCGGTTTGGGCGTTGGACATGCCTAGGAAGGAGCGCGGATTTATGCGGATGAATTCGACCAGGAAGCGCGCGACGCCCGTCAGCACGAGGTATGCCGCAAAGACCGCTCCGGCGGGGAGGGACTTTTTCTCTGGCACGGATTTTTCCGCCGGCACGGGGTTTTCGGCGGGCGCGGGTTTTTGGCGAGCGTACATGCGCCACAAAAACCAGGCGATGGCGCAGGCTGCGATCAATTCGTAAATTGGGGTGGGATGGACGCGCTCGGTTGTCGGCACCAGCCCATTTGGAAAGCTCATGCCCCACGGAAGGGAAGTGGGGACGCCGTAATCGCCGTCGCCGGAGAGGAAGCAGCCGATGCGTCCGATGCCGTAGCCCAAGGCGGCGGCTGGCGAGCCCACGTCGAGCAAGCTGAACAGCGGGACATTTTGGCGGCGGCCTAGCCACACGAATGCCGCGAAGCCTGCGAGCAAGCCTCCGAACCAAGCGAAACCGTAGGGGCTGATGAGCAGCGCGAGCGGGTTCGCGAAGAATTCTGACGGAGATTCCAGCAAGTGATAAAGCTTGGCGCCTGCAAGTCCCACCAGCGAGGGAATCGCAATCAACATCTCCGCTTCGGCGTTGGCGGATTTGTGCGGGGCGTTGGCGGATTTTTCTGATGCGCGGGACGCGGCCAGACCGCGGCGTTCGAGGTCCGCGCGCAGGAGGAAAAATGCTGCCAGCATCGCGCACGCTACCATCAAGCCGAACGTCGGAATCGTCAGCGGCCCGAGATGTAAGAAGGGAACCACAGTAAATCAGTTTACAGTCACGAGCTGACTTCAAGGAAGGGGATCGAGCAGAGACAATTCGTGAGCGGCGGAGAAAGTCAAAAGCTAGAGCGGAACTTCAGCGGCTGAAGCCGCCGAACACCGCAGGCTTTATGTCGTGGCTGCCCTTCGAAGACTCAGGGTAAAAAGCCACGACCCACAAAGCACTCACGACATGCTGCGCCCGCTGTAACAACGCCGTTCGGTACGCGCTGGCAAAATCCATGGCAGCCAGACCGCAGCATATGGGCCGATCCGGTGGTCATCGCCAAGAACTAATGCCGGGCGCAGCATGCTGCGCCCCTACGACTGGCGGGGTGCCCTTGCGGGTTTTTTCTGCTGGCTCCACAGAACAATTGCCATCGTCGTTGCGACGCAGGAAGGTGCTACCCTTCGCGAAAAGACTCTGGGTGAATTCCGTTGGAATTCACGAAAAAGCAACAGCCTACGTAACGCCGATTTGTTGTTGGACGCTTTGGCGGAATTGCTGGGGGTGGGCGATCATAACGAAGGACTCGGGTGTGCCGCCGGTGCCGCGCACGACGACCGAGCCGTAGCCTAGCATCCTGCCGAGAAAAGTTTCCTGCACGGCGATGCTCTCCACTTTTCTGAGAACCATGTCGAGAGTTCGGCGGCTAGCCATGCCGGTCTTGATCAAGACGCGGCGGTTGGTCACCGCCATTTCCGTCGCGTTCCGTTTGGCTAGGCCGTAGGCAAAAATAATCAGCGCGCTCACCAGCAGGACCGCGCCGATCGCAGCCAGTCCTTCGGGGCCGATTGAGTTGAGCTCCGGGACGCCGCGGCCATTTTTCTGCGCGACCGCATCCGCTAGCAACGCGCCGCCTGGCACGCCAAGCAGCAGAGCGAAGAGCAGAGGACCGATTAAGACGACCCAGTGGTGGCGCGTTTCAAAGAGCAGCGTTTCGCCGGGTACCAGGCTTTTGGTTATGTAACTCATTGCCACCTTCAGCGGCGGGCCGCCAGAGTGATATTGGGAATTCTCCGCAAAATGTCGCTGCGCAAATGATACGTCAGCTACTCGACGGGGCGCGCTACTTTTATTTCACGCCGTCAGGCGTGGGCTGGTCCGGGGCGCAGTCGCCAAGAACTTATGACGGGCGCAGCATGCTGCGCCCCTACGGTGACATCTGAGGCGCGCGGCTCGATGCACGAGTGTGTTCACAATTGCACAGACGCACGGCTGGGGCGGTCACTAGAATGGTGGTTCGAGACGATTCGGGCGGGCGACATCGAGTCGCGCTCGGCGGCTGTAACTGGGTGCTTGGCCGCAAAATATTTTGTAACTAAATTCGCGAGTTTCTATCCAAGTAAGAAGGAGGGTACCGATGCTACTGCTTATCATCATTTTGATCCTGTTGTTCGGCGGAGGTGGCGGCTATTACGGTTATTCCAGGTGGGGAGCAGGCGGCGGCCTCGGCATCCTCGGCACCGTTCTGTTGATCGTACTGGTTTTGTATTTGCTGGGCGCGGTGCATATTTAAGAATTCAACCAAACCAGGGAGGCCATCATGAAGAACAGCTCGAAAGACCAAGCAGAAGGAACGATGCACGAAGTGAAGGGCAAAGTCAAAGAGCAGGTAGGACGCGCCACGAACAATCCGAATCTGCAAGACGAGGGTACGGATGAGAAGGTGGCCGGCAAGGTTCAGAAGAAGATCGGCCAAGTAGAAAAAGTGTTCGAAAAGTAGCTGTAAAGGATTGCGCGATGCGGGCGTCCCCCCGAAGGACGCCCGCGTCGCGACTTCTTCTGTCGCAATATTTTCTCCTGCAAGGTTTTGTCTCCATCATGTAACGCCAGGCCGCGTTAGCAAGTTTTAGGGTGCGTAGTCTTGCGCATCTGTAGGGGCGCAGCATGCTGCGTCCGCTGCAACGGCGCCGTGCAGTATCCGTAGCAGTAACACCGCAGACGTGGGCCGGTCCGTTGCGTCGTTGCCAAGCACTGATGCCGGGCACAGCATGCTGTGCCCCTACGGCTAGGTCAGCTACCAGTGCGAAAGCCTTGCCATGCATCGTGCGTGGAAGTCTTATGATGCGACGCGGCGGGGCGTTCGCGGATTGCGCTGGTAAGGCTTGCTGTGATTCCACAAACGAGAGAGAATGAGCGCCGTCGTATTTGTTTCATTTTAGAACTACTCGATCTGAGGCTTGGGGGAGGATCGTCGTGACTGAGAACCAATTGACTGAGCAGAAGAGCCATCTTGTGATTCGCGTGCCGGTTTCTGCGAATGCGTTCGTCTCCATTTATTTTTCGAGCAGCGATGGAACGCAGATGACCGAGCGCGAATGGTGGCACCTGCGGCAAGTGGTGGAGATGGCGAGCAAAGTTTTCGTGAGGCCGGAAGAGAAGTCGCAGGCAGCAGCCGCCTGATTCCTTTTCATTGCGTTCAGTGCGTTCTGACTCGACGGATACACGGCTGGCATTGATGCGACATGTGTCGCACCTACGGCGCTCGGCTGTCCTCATGACCGCGTACCCAGCGTTTACGCGCTCGGCTAGCTTCTGTCGCGCCTACGGCGCTTGGGCGTTCTCGTTACGGTGATTTCCCGGGACGAAAGATGAGCAAAGCCGCCGAAGAGCCGCGTCTCGCGCGCCTGACGAAGATTTGCCTTGCGCTGGCGGACGCCACGCGAGAATGCAAGGGTGATCACGCTTCCTTCCGCGTGCGCAAAAAAGTCTTCGCGTATTTTTTGAACGATCATCACGGCGACGGCATCGTTTCCGTCTGCGCCAAAGTTTTACCGGGCGATAACACAGCGCTCGTTTCCGCGCAGCCTGACAGATTTTATTTGCCCGCTTACATCGGACCGAGAGGCTGGGTCGCTCTGCGTCTGGATCGCGGGGCGATCGACTGGAAAGAAGTTGCCGACCTGGTCGCGGGAAGCTACCAGCTCACGGCGCCGCATTCTAAGAATCTTGCGAAGTTTCCTCGCTTGATCTGAGGGACGGTCCCTCGCCCATTTGGAGAGTTCTCACCGCAGGTTTGACGTATCGCTTTTTCATTTCGACTCCGCAACCGCAGCGTGGGTTTGAGGTGGCGTCCATCAGAGACGCCTTGGTCACAACCATCTCGCAACCGCATCGAGGATTCTGGCAAGCGAACCGCCGGCCCTTGGCTATACCCTTTGGCATAAAAGCTCCGTCGCAAAATATTAACTCAAGCTAGTCGTAATTCAAGGGTATAAAAATGCAAGACAATGAGCCGGGCGGTCGTTTAGTGCCAACGCAGCGGTACCGAATCGCGGCTTCAGCTGCCCGTCCTTCCGTGAAGGATTCTGAGCTGTTTTGGCGGAACGCGCGCCGAACCGGGCTTGGCCTCGTATTGCAGCGACATGATCACTTCGACCAGGATGTCCACTTCTTCCACGGTGTTTGCCTGGCAAATCAAATCTTGGAGATATTGATGCAGAATTCTTTGGTCTGTGGCTTTTGATGGCTGTCTCATGGTGCACCTGCTCCTCTTACATGGCCCTCTTATATCAACTGACGCCGGTGGAAGATGCGCGAATCGGATAGAATTCGCCGGATGATTTCATTTAATTTACAAAGAGTGAAAGCGAGCAGCTTCGGAAAGGCTGGCGGTTTACGTTCGATGGACGCAGAGCAGATACAGATAATCGATGGGGGATTGAGTCAAGACATCCGGAAAGGAAAGCGCGAGCAGATTCGAGATGGGAGCTTGAATATTGGCTGCCTGGACGGGAATCGCGACGGGCGCGGCAGCCGGTCTGGTCACGGCATTCGACGAAGCGACGTCCTGGCTTGACACCAACAGAGCGAAATCGTTCGAGGTGTCGTCCTTCAGTTTGAGCAACTCCGGGAATTCCACCAGCGCGAGGGCGCAGAACAAAAGAGTCGCAACCATCGCGATAAGGAGCCTTCCGCGAGTTGGACGCCGCGAAAACATCGTTCCAGCGTTATACAACGAAGCGTGGGGTAACTCAACTGTTTTAGGTTGGCGGTTCGGCCCGAGAATAATCGGCGATTCGGTGCAGAACTGTGCTGAATTGAACTGTATTGGTTGCGGCTTAGGGCTACCGTCACCCTATGACTAATAAAAAGGCGGCGCAACGGCGGCGTGAAGCGCTTCTGGCCAGTGTGACGAAAGAAATGGCCAAGCCCCGGCTGTCGGCGTCGGCCGAAAGAACCATCTCTAAGAAGCGTTGACGGCAATTTTAAAAAGTGTTCAATATTGCACAGAAGTCTTCCGGGCGAACTTTTAGTATGTTCGGGCATGGGAGACGTTATGAGCGACACTGAATGGAAATGGCAAGAGGCTTACCTGGAAGCGTTTCTGGATACCGATCCACAAAACCTTGTCAGCCGTGTTGCGGCCGCGGAAAAAGCGATTTATTCGCGGACGGAAGAATTGCGCGCGAGTCCGGACGGAAGAGTCGAGTGGCAGGCGATAGCGGACGCTATCAGCGGGTTGGCTATCCTCAAGAGAGAGATTAAGTCTCTGGTCGTCAGGGAAGAGCGAACTCCGGATTTTGGCAAGGCGCGGGCTCGCGCCAACTAGCGAAGTCCTAATGCCGAAGTCGTAGGGAAAATTGCTCCCTAATTGATAAACCGCAGTTTTGTTTCTCCGGTCAGACAAACGCGCGCTTGAACTAACCTGATGGGCGCGTTCCCTCAGCGGCTAAAGCCGCTCTTCTTTTCGTCGGTGCGGCACGGCTGAAGCCGTGCCCTGACGAAAACCGCTGAGAATTGATCCTACAGCGTCATAAACGGAAAAAGCGTTCGGTGCTCAAGGCTCGCAGGCGCCGTAGTCTTTTTGTATTTGCGAGACTTGCCAGCCGAGCGGGTTGCCAGCGTCGGGACTGATCTTGTGGCCCTGTAAGCTCATGCGCTCGCCCGCCTTCACGCCCGATGTGTCACCGGAAAGCGCGTAAACGCGGTTGTCTCTTTCATTGTTGACCGTCAAGCCGTTCGGCGAGGCGACGACGCATCCCGTAATTTTTCGCTGTCTCGCGGAATGGTGCATGACCACAACTGCAATCACCACCACTGGCACAACCACTCCAACAACGATCCCAACGATTTCCGCGTTGGTGACTCCGCCGATATGAGGAGCGCCTGGCGCAACGGTGTTCGGCTTCTGCGCTTCCGCCGGCGCGGAAAAAACGAAAACGAGCGCGACGATCAAAACTCCCGAGAGAATTTTTGTCATATGCACTCCTGCAGGTAGGACGCCCGCCTTACGCTTTGCGTTACAAGAACTTGGCGGCGTTTTACTTGCTGATAACGTACGGCGTGAATTGATTAGCTACGGAGGAGCCGGGCTACTGGCCGTCTTTGCCGGAGCGCTTTAAAGCGCGGTGGCGCAATTTGCCGAGGTGTTTATTCAAAACGTTGTCGCGATCGAGGAAAGATAAAACCGGGGAACGGCGTTTTTCGATTCGGCTTCTCGCGCGCTTCAAACGGGGATCGTTGCTGAATAATTCCAGGGCCGCATCCAGCGCTTCCATGGCTTTGGTGCGCCTGCCGGAGAGTTGGTACACTTCCGCCAAGTTAAGATGGAACTGGACTTCCTGCCGTTTTAGCTGCACCGCGACTTCGCAAAAATCGCACGCTTGATCCCACTTGCGCTCGGCGCGTGCGAGGGCCAGGCCGAGAAAAGAAAGGTAGTAGGGATTGCGCTTCTCGCTTTCGAAAGCGCGGCGCAGGGGCGCGAGTGCGTTTTGCGCGTAACCGTTCTTCAGCATCGCCACGCCTGCTTTGAAGTCGGCGACCGGATCAGTTTCCGTCGGGGTTTTCAGTTTTTCAGCCATTCGAATTTACGGAAGAACGCGGAATTAATAGCTTCCACTAACACTCTAGATAAATTGGCGGCGAAAAGTCTACTGGCCTTACGGGCAGGGGTACTCAGATGGCAACCGAGCCGGCCGTTTAGCGAAACGATACATTTTCGCGAAGTGTGCACAATTGCACAGAGCCCTTCGATGCCCAACTTCTAGAATCACGATTAACAGGGGAGGCAAGCGTGGGGAATCTACAATGGGAGTGGCGGGAGCATTACCGGCTGGCGCTGCTCGAAACAAATCCGCTGAACGTTCTGCAGCGCGTGGCCGCGGCGGAAGAAGCAATTTTTTTGCGCACGATAGAGATGAGCGCGACTCCAGGCGGAAAGCCGGAACGGCAAGCGTTGGCTGACGCCGTGAGTGTTTTGCTGATCCTCAAACGGGAGCGCAAATCTCCCGAAGCAATCAAGCCGGAACGAAGACCCGAGCCTCGCAAAAACATCGCCCGCTCCGCCTGATGGTCGGAGTCAGTAACCGGATTCCGTAGGGGCGCAGCATGCTGCGCCCGCTGGTACACTGCCAATCATCTAGCCGATGCAGCTCGCAGTGTGCCGTCCCTCCGACACGAAAATCCTCACCTCTAAAGACCCTTTGTTCCTCAGGGCGAGCGTGAGCTACATGTGCCGCGTTGCGGGGTCGATGTAGCTCAGGTCTTCAGACCTGAGGTCTTTGATGGGCTGTAAAAATGAAAAGGCCGGCCTGTTGCGGGCCGGCCTAGGTTAAACGGCAGGGAAGTGCGCTCTGTTATTTTGCCGGGAGGTAGCTCAAGTCGGGACGGAACTCCATGAGTTCGCTGTAGCTGCTCTCGATTGAGCTGTTGAGTCTCTCGATCACCGACATCGCTTCCTGCTCGCCGAAGGCCGCTCTCAGGTCGTCGCGCAACGGCTTGATCGCGGGGTCGTCCCCCATCGCAGCGAAGTTGGCGCGCTCGAAGGTGACGACATAGACGCCACCGGGCCCGCCGTTCACCAGATGGTGCCAAGAAGCGTGCGACGGCGAGTTCATCTTTTTCCGCGCCTCGGCCACACGCGCGATGGCGCTGCGGAAATCGTCGCCGTGTCCGTAGCGCACGTGAAAGGTAATCACTTCCGTGTACTTGCCGTTCATGTCCGTGGACGGATTGCTCACTTTCGGCAGATCTTCCCAGTAGGAGGTGACCAGGCCCTCCACAGTGCCGCCGATTAGCTTTTGGTATTGCGCCAGATCGTCAGCATCCGGAACCGACGGTTTGTCGAAATCGGCCCAATGCTGGCCGAAGCGGGCGACCATGTACGTTCCCGTGTGCTCTCCGGTGAGAATTTGGAAAACGAACAACGGCTGCGAATCCTTCTGCTGCTTGTGCCACTCGGCCTTTTGTTTCCGGCCGTCTTCATATTGTTTCAGCATGCCGTTTTTCGGAGTCTGGAGTTCGATCGCGGCGATGGTGCCGGGTTCTTGCGCCGCGGCGGAAAGCGCGAGGAGCATTAACACACTGAGGGCTGCAGACAGCTTAAGCAATTTCACATTTTCCTCCTGGATTTAATACTTTGGGGCCTTTCGTTGAGCGAGAGTATCCCACTCGTATTAACGTGTCAACTCACCTGGGGCCGCGCAGCTAATTCTTGGCGGGCGCAAGAGCGGAAAAAGTGGATAGAGATTTTGCGTCGGCGACGATGCTCTCCATTCCTTGCTCGAAGTGCTTTTCGCGATTGCTCCCCAATATTGCGTTTTCGATGTATTCGGTGAAGGCCCACAAAGTCACGTGCGTCTTGGGATCGAGGATTACCAGGTGGAATTTGGCGTCAGCCGCGCCGCTGCCCAGGGATATGGAGAAGCTAATCTCGAAAACCAGATCGGCGTCGGAAGGAGTCGAGACGATTTGATAGCGGCCCCAGGATTTCATCGCCGCGTAAAACTCGTTGTACGGGCGGATGGGAAGCCCGACAAATTCGCCCAAGCGCCGAGTGTTGGGGTCGATGTCTCCCCCGGCGTTGGAGATGAAGATTTTTCCGGCGGTTACGAGCTGCGCCGGCACGGGCGCGGATGGCGACTCCTGAGCCTGAGCCGGGGCGGCAACCGCGAACGTGTAAGCCAGCGCGAAACACAGGGCGAATAGCGAAGATGGGCGAGTGGGCATCGTTTTTCTCCTTGCTTGTGGGACGCTCGCGCGCAGCATTGCGTTCCATTCCATTGTGTCGGGCGTCGCGCATGTCTAACCGAACGGGGTGGGGATGCCGCGGCTACTTGTCGGTGGAGAAGACGCTGTGGAAACCGTAGGTTTCGTAGCGGCTGCTGATTTTTCCTTCGCGGAGGCTGATCACCGAAAAACCTTCGGGGGTGCCGAGGCGGGGGCCGCGCCACCAATTTCCGCAGACGGCTCCGCTGGTGATGTACTGCGTATTTTTGTGCTGGACGATTTCGTTTACGTGGGTGTGGCCTTGCAGTACGGCTAAGACATTTGCGCTGTCGAGAATTTCCAGGACCTCGGGGCCGTTGGCGACGGTCATGGTGTTGTACTTGCGTCCCGCGCTGACGATTTGCGCGTAGGTGGCGAAGGCGGTGACGAGCGGGCAGTGAATCACGGCGACAACCGGCGCGCCCTGTGGCAAACGCTTCAGATCGCCGCGCAGCCACTGCAGCTGATCCGCGTCCACGCGCGCTTCCCACATGCGGTCCGGCGTGGGCTGAATCGAGTCGAGCACCACGAAGTGATAGCCTTTGTAGTCGAACGAGTAGTAGGTCTGGCCCATGCGGTCCTGATACATTTTTTTACCGTACAGCGGATCGGTGGGCGCGATACCGCTTTGCTTCATCACTCCGAAAATGTCGTGGTTGCCGATGGCGTTGTGCAGCGGCATGCCGAGCAACTGCTCGGTGCGTTTGTAAAGATCGAAGACCATTCCGGCGCGGACTCCGTTTACGGAGGCTGCGTCATAAACGTGGTCGCCGCCCATGATCGCGAATTCCGGCTTGGTCGCTGCGATTTTGCGGAAGCACATGTCGCAACCGTGTGCGGCGTCGAGTTCGGGCTGGATGTGCGTATCGGTGAAGAAAACGAAATCGAACGAGCCGGGCGCCGGCGTGGGCGCTAGCCCAGCAGGGAAGCGCGGGAACGGAAACGCCATAGCGGCGGACGCCGTGGCCATGGTCGTTAGAAATTTTCTGCGGTCGATGATCATTTGCCAGTTCGCGTTTTGAATCGCGCTTGCATCCACGATGTTAGCACGAGGCGGCGAACGAAAGTTTGGCTCGGCCGCGTACATGTGCGCGAGGCGCAGCATGCTGCGCCCCTACGGACCCTGCCGGTGCAACGAGGCGAGATGGACTGGGCGTTATTTTTTTTCGCGTTTCTTGCGCTTTTCGGCTAGGCTTCCCCGCGGGCCTCTGTTGCATCTGGGTCTGAGTAAGGTTTTCCAGCCTTTGGGCCAGCCAATGGTCCAAAATCATTACAAGGAGAAACTTATGTCGGAACAAGAAAACAATCGAGTGTTGGGCAGGCTAGGCGCACGCGAGCTGACACCCGAAGAAGTCGAAACGGCAATGGGAATGGGCTCCCTTCACACCAACGTAATCACCTTCAACCCCGTCACGGGCAGAGATGGAGACGGCTAGTCCGAAACTGTAACGAGATGCCGCTGCACTGATCGGACTCAGGTCACGGCGGCGGTAAGCTCCGAGGGAACAATTGCCGGGCCAGCTTCGCAAGCTGGTCCGGCGATTGCCCTCATCCTTATATTCATGAGGGAGTCATGCGGCTGGCACGGAGCAGGCGAGATGAAAATTGTAATCCTGGCGCGGCAGAATGATAACCACACAGCCCCTTTGAAATGGGCGCTGGCACAGGCCGGCTACGAAGTGATTTGTTGGGCGGGCGTCGGATGGGCTGCGGAGCGGCAAGCGTCCATCTCGTTCTCCGAGAAAACTCAACTCACTCTAGGCTCTCACACCTTGGGCGCTGGAGACGTGGTGTGGATCCGCAGGCCGGAACAGCCCATACAAAATCCAAAGGTGGCGGAATGCGACAAGATTTTCGCGGAAGAAGAATATCGCTGGTTCAACCATTCGATTATGTATCTTCTGGAAGTTCTGCCGATCAGATGTTTTAACAAGTACTCAGCCTCGCGGTTTATAAATAACAAGTCCGTTCAGTTGCTGCTGGCGCGAAGTTGCGGGATGAATGTGCCGCACACGCTGATGTCAAATTCCCCTGCGGAGGTAAGGAGTTACTTGCAGCAGGATTCTGTCCGCACGATTTGCAAAGTTTTTTCTCCTCACATTTGGCGGAAGGAGGACAGCGGGGCCGTGGCAGTGACGGAGACGTTTGAAATCAGTCACGCGGCTCTTCCTCGCGACGAAGTGCTCACCTACGCTCCCGCCATTTATCAGCAAATGATAGCGAAGAAGTTCGACGTGCGGCTGGTGCTGCTGGGCACGGCCGTGTACTCCTGCGCGCTTCATAATCCTAAAGGCGCGATCGATTGGCGGCAGGACGTCAGCCAAGGCTTGGTGCAAGTGGAAAGCATCGAAACACCCGCGGGCGTCGAGAAGGCCGTGCTCGCCTTCGCCGCAAAGTCCGGAATTTCTTACGGCAGCTTTGACTTTGCTGTTGATAGCGAGGGCCGATGGTGGTTCCTTGAGGTCAACGAGGGAGGGCAATTCCTCTGGCTGGACACGTTCAATCCTAATATTCACGTGCAGGAAAAATTTCTCGCTTTTCTCACTTCACCGGAAGGATCGCCGCGACAGACCATCGAAGAAAGGCAATCGCTTTTTCCGTCGTGGAAAGATTATCTTGCGTCTCCGGCGAGGCACGAGCAGACGCCCGAGCCGCCTGAATCCAATCCCAAATACGCGTCGATTGAACGCTAGTCTCCTCGCTTGCCGATCTGCGCCCCATTTTTCTTTTTTCGGCAAATTTAGAATTGCAATCAGCAATGCGCCTGCGCCTATTTACTGATTTGGCGTATGGTCATCATTTCGCACACCCAGCGGACACTCCGGGGATGCAATCATGCTCAGGGAGAACCCGCGTGGGGCTCACGACAGTGGCATCACGAAACCGAGGAGCCTATTTTTTCCTCGGAATGGCGATGGCGATTTCAGTTGTCATAGCGTTTCCCATTGAGCAGGTTGCTCATGAGGGATTTGCGCCGGGAGCCTGCAGCGATGCGGCCATTGACCTGAACATAGGCAACATTCTTCAAGCTCTTCTCACCCCGCTCCTCATCTTTATGTTGCCGGGACCGGGGTCCCTCCAGCAAAAGAAATCGAAGGATGTAACGCCAGCTCGCCCTATGCCCGAAACGTCGTCTCCCGGCACCAGTGCCGCAGGGAAATTCGATCTGCGTCAGGCGAACATATGGCGGCGTTCGGCGGGGTTCGTCGGTTCCGGCTGTTTGTGCGCGGCAGCTATTTCGATTGTCTGGTGGTATTTGCTGCGCGCATACGGGCCCGTCCGCGAGACTTGCCCGGCCCTTTACGACGGGAGCCTCGCTACTACTCGTTATCATCCGGATGCCTTGGATTTCTACCGTTACTACATTTATCTAAGTCTGTTCGCTGCTTTCTGGACGGGTATCACAGCAGGCGCTCTCCGAACCCAGTCCGCGCGAGCGAGCGAAGGTGCCCGTGGCGCCGCATCTCAGTATTTCGAGAGCTTCTATTGGATGTGCTTCCTTGGCTGGGCTGTCCAATATCGCCTCAGCCAATGGTTTGCAACACCGAAGACCAATCAAGATTGGGTGTCGCTATCCGGTTTGGGTTTCATCTTTGCCATCGTGAGTTCTCTTTGTGTTCTGCCGTTCATTCGCCCGATGTGGAACAAGAGACCGCGAAACTGGTGGATGGCTGTTGTGACGACGTTTGGAAGAAGTCTTCTTATCTACCTACTCACGCTTCTGTGCTTCCTCTGGTTAGTGGTGTATGCGGTGTTGCCTCTCGTACCTGCGCTCGTGACGTGGAATGTATTTGGCTTCGCGTGGGCCGCGGTGATCGGAACGCGGCGCTGGCGCCTGTTGCAGGAGCAAGCGGCACAAACGATGCAGCGCTAGTTTGGCTGCGAAGGTTGCGAGTAATAGCCTTGGCGGGCCCGCGCGGTCAGGCCGGGCTTTGCGAGTTTGATTTCCAAGTGGTGATATTCGTCGCGCTTGTCACCCGGCGGGGGATCGAAGGAAATCTCGTAATACGGTGCCGAATCCGAGAGGCATTCCCGCAGCAGGCTGGCGATATCGTTGTTGAAGTTGAGAACCAGGCCGCCGCTTTGAGTCGCGAGCACCGGCAGGCCCAGATCTCCTACAGCCACCTGGCTCGGTTTGCTGACTCCTTTCACGAAGTCCTTATAGTACGAGACCCTACCGATTGACTCGGAGTTGCCGAGAGGATTGATGTTGTAGAGCGTGACACGAGCCTGAAGAAGCTGCGTCGATAGGGTCACAATATTCGCGAAGATTTCATGCTGCTGCTTCGAGTCCAGCTCGACGCGCGGGCCGGAAAGGAGTGGCCAGCCGGGAGAAACCCACAGCATGAGCTTGCGTCCCGGGACGGAAGCCATTTTCGAAACGAGCTGGCCCAGCGTTCGAATGGAAAGCTGAAAGCGATCGGTCGCGCCGTAAAAACCGGCAGCGCGCGTGATGGAGCGCAAGGCGACATCAGTATCGTCGAGCGCGGCGCTCAGCGCATTGCCGTCGGTCGAGAAACTCCCCAAGCTCTGCGTGCCTTTGTCCGTGAACAGCACCAGAGCGACGGGGTACGCGAGGCGGCCTCCCTCTGCGCGAAGGAACTTGTCGATCTCCGGCCGCGCCACGCTGACGGTCTGGTAACTCGCGTTGACCGCATCGATCACCAGGACCACTTCAATCGGAGCCTCGCGCCCAGAAACTGCCTTGAATGAAGTGATGGTTTGCGGAGCATTGTTATCCAGCACGGTGAAATCTTGCTGCTGAAGGTCAGCGACAGGTGGCCCCGACTTTGGGCTTACGACCACGTCCAAGGTGATCTTCTTGTCGGCAGTGGAAGCAGCCGGGGCTGGCGGAGCTGGCGAAGTTGGCGCCGCATTTTGCTGCGCCAAAGCCGCAGCGCCGCACAGCAAAACCGCGAAAATAGCCCAACCGAGGCGTGCCGGGCGTGCAGTGACGATCATAAGTTTTCTCCCGTTCAAGCAAAGCTTGCGGAATTGGCGACGTTTCAGCGGGCGCAGCAAGCAGCGCCCCTACGGATATCGCTACAGCAACATGTTTTGCACGAAGAAAGCGGAGCCAGCTCCCGCACTCCATAGAATCGCGGCGACGCTCCATTTGGAGTGCGGCGGCTTGCCGTCGCTTTCGCAGCCGCATCTTCACCGATTTGCACCGCGCCCCGCGACGCTGATAATGCCATAGACGCGCTTCAAGTTTGAGGAGTTTCGACTAACTTCTGACGTTGACTTGGCCTCAGGATCACTCATTTCTCGAATACCCGCTCCGGTGATAAGATTTTCGGCGTTCACGTGCATCGCACTAACCCGGCTCGAAGGAACAGTTGAACGAACCTCTCGACAATCTGCGTCCGTGTCCCCTCTGCGGGGCATTCGATCGCCAGGTTCTCTTTCAGCGCGACCAGTGGCACGTGGTTGAATGCGCGCGTTGCCAAATGGTTTTCATCGGCGATAAGCCGCTGGCCTACGACGCGCAAGCTTCCGAGCACGACTGGGTCGCAGAGTATTTGAAGGAAGTCTCTCGCCGCAAAACCAATCGCCCCATTCTGATGTTCTTCTCGCGATTGACTCGCCCTCTGCGCCGCGACGCTATGGCACGCCAGCTCGCGCACACCTTGCACTGGAAGCGGGAAGGGAAGCTGCTCGACCTCGGCTGCGGCGATGGACGCTTTCTCGCACTGGCGGTCAGTCACTTCGATGTGATGGGCGTCGAACTCAGTCCCAGCGCCGCCGAGGCGGCGAAAGCGCGTATCCCCGGCCGGACGATACTGGTAAGTCCCGTGACGGAAGCCGTTCTGCCGGAAAGTGCGTTCGACGTCGTCACTCAGTTTGGCTACATTGAGCACGAGTGGCAGCCGGTCGCCGGACTGCAGGTCGCATACCGCGCTCTGAAGCCAGGCGGCATTCTTGTGCTCAAGACGCCGAACTTTGCGAGCTGGAACCGTTCCTTCATGGGACAGGACTGGTGTGGAATTCACCTGCCGTCACATTGCAATTACTTCACTCCCGCGACGCTTCAGCAAATGCTCCGGCAAGTTGGCTTCCAGCCGCTTGCCCGCCCGCTCCTCGATCGCCTTCCCACCAGCGACACGCTCTGGCTCGCAGCCCGCAAACCGTAACACCGCGATTGCTGGCACACCAACTTGCACTTGCGGTAATATGGCGTGTCTTCCGAAACTGGTGGTGACATGCGCACGAGCCTGCTACCCACTGCTTTGCTCGCAATGTGTTTCGTCATTGCGCCCGCATTCTGTTTCGCGCAGCAGCCGCCGCCTGCTTCGCCCTCTTCGCCCGTTTCCGCCGACCGGAACGATCAGCTCGCTGCCATTGCTGGCACAGTCGTAAGCGCAAACACAGGCGAGCCGCTTAAAAAGGCGTACGTCACCCTCTCGCAAAAAGGAAGCCGCGGAGACGACTCAGGCGACCACCCGTTGACCGCGACGACTGACGCCACTGGTCATTTCTCCATCGATAAGATTCCCGCAGGCAGTTACGACCTGTTGGTTACCCGCGCCAATTACTTGCGATCCCACTACGGCCAAGACCAGCTTGATAAACCGGGCGCGATGCTGAGCCTGGCACCAGGACAAAAAATCGCGGACTTACTACTCCGTTTGTATCGCACGGCAGTGATTACCGGAAAGGTTGTGGACGAAGACGGCGAGCCTATTCGGGGAGCGTCTGTGACCACGCTACTTCACACAAAAGTACGCGGAAAATCCTCGATCGATCGGAATGACAATGAAAACACGAATGACTTGGGTGAATACCGGATCGCGGGCTTGGATCCCGGCCGCTATTCCGTCTTCGCCGCTCCTCCGATTGGGTATTACAGACAAGAAACTCCTCATCAATTTGATCAGTACGCTCCTGTGTACTATTCCGGAGCGACTGACATTACGCACGCCTCGACGCTGGAGGTGAAATCCGGCGATGAAATTTCCGGAATTGATTTCGTATTAACGCCGAAGCCTCCGACGCGAACCTATAAGGTCCGCGGGCGTGTTTTGAATTCGCTCACAGATTATCCGGATGCGCGGGTCGCTGTGAGACTTTTTCCGCGCGGAGCGCCAGATCCATCTTTTACTTCGAATCAAATGCAGGCATACCCCGACGGGAAATCTGGAAACTTCGAGATCAAGGACGTTATGCCGGGTGCATATATCGTCGCCGCCCTCTCGCACGCAGGCGGCAAAATACGCAACGTGACACAGATTGTGGACGTGAGTAACACCGACGTCGAGGGGATCTCACTAGTCTTGACGCGCGGAATCGACATCCCAATCCGAGTCGCACTCGAAGGAAAGTCCGCCGGATCTACGGCCGATATGTCGATTGCATTGGTGACAGCCGAGGATGAAAACACTATTAGTTTCAGTGATATGCAAAGCGCAGTAGCGCAGCCGGACGGTTCGTTTCTTTTGAAAGACGTCAGCGACGGATTCTATTCGCTTAAGGTTTCTTCAAAATGCCAGGAATGCTATCTGAAATCAGCCAATAGCAATGGACTTAACTTGCTCGAGCAGGGCATTCGGGTTGCTTCAGGCGCGGGACCTGCGTCCATCGCCATCGTCTACAGCAGCAACACCGGCACCGTTAACGGCGCCGTAACGAATAAAGACGATCTTCCTGCAGCGGGCGCTGTGGTGGTGCTGGTTCCGGATGTAGATTCTCGTCAGAAATTCGAACGGTACAAGACTTCCAACACCGATCAGTACGGGCATTTCGAAGTTCGCGGCGTGCCGCCGGGACATTATCACGCCTTCGCATGGGAGAAACTCGACGGCGTTTCATACGACGACCCGGCCTTTCTAAAGCCTCTGGAAAGCTCAGCCGAATCGTTCGACATCGCCGCGAACGAGCAAAAATCCGTCCAGCTAAAAATGATCCCCGCGAGCGATTCAGCGAATTAGTTTTGATCGCTCCGAAAGCCAAGAGAACGCGAGCCTACTTGAGAACTATGCGCGGGGGCTGTTGGAACCATGTGTCGTAGCCGATGATGAGCCATCCGATGGGGAAGCCGCCCTCATGCGTGACCACGGCGCCGACTTCGCCGGCGTCATTCGGAAGCAGGTAAGAGCGAGTCACCACGGCGGATTCTTGCGGGGCTAAGAGCACGGTGTATGGGGCGGAGGATTTGTCTCCTTCCGGATCGTAGCGCCGTCCGCGCGCGTCGATGAGATACATCACCAGATTTTTCTCCCGCTCCGAACCTCGCCGCGCGCGATTGGATAGGCGCAGGTCCACGCTGTACTCGACGGCGACACTTTGCGGAATCCGCCTGAAGGAGTCAACCGTAGCGCAGTAATCGTCGAAGCACTGCGTCTCGCGGAGATTCACGGTTCGTCGAGGCAGAATTGCGGAAGCCACAATCACGATGGCCATGTACAGCGCCGCACACGCCGCGATTCGGATAAGGATGCGGCCGGCGCGGCTGAACTGTCCGCGAACTGCGCACGCCGCCGCCCACAGCAGAGAACCGAGCATCACGAAAAACAGCAGAATGAAGATCAGGTCGAAGATTGTCATAAAGTACTTTGTATCACAAAGTACGCGAGCTTGCAATACCTACAATTCACAATACCTAAAACGAAGGACCCGCTCGTTAGCGGGCGGTCCCCACGCTGATCGTGACCAGGTTGCGAACCCATCGAGCGGGGCGTTTGTCTTCGGAGACGATCAACTGGAATGGGCCGGAAGTGGTGAGCGGCTGGCCATCGCGAGAGTCGGCTACAACGATCTGGCCATCGTGAAAGGTGGGATCGACTTCCGCGAGAGACAGCACCACCGAGTAGCCGTCGGAGCCAGTGGCGACGACGTAGTTGGTCAGCGCCTTGCCGCGCAAATTCTCTTCGAGCGGCGCGCCCGCCTTGGCCAGCAGCACGGCGAGCGGAACTCCGGAATAAGTTTCGTCGGCGTTGCTGTGGCCGTTGTGAACTTTGACGTCCACATGCGGCAGCGCGCGGAATTCGGCGAACGAAAGGTTCAAGGGAGCGTGATTCGGATCGCCGGTGACCAGCAGCGAAACCTTGGAATTGGGGACGGTCTGCACGGTCTGCGAGGGACGGTCGTCCGGGTGGAGCACAACGATCACGTTCTTCGTTTCGTCGGCCGGAAGCTCGGCGGAGGTGAGATCGATGTAAGCGTAGTCACTGATGTATCCGGGCGCGGAAACGGGAAAATTGTACTGGGCTCCGATGGGCAAATCCGTGGAAAGGCGGCCGTACTCGTCTGTTTTCGTCCCGGGCGTATTAGAAGGCATTCCCAGAACGATCGTTGCGTTGCCGATCGCGGCGCCGCTCGGATCCGTAACAAAGAAAATCACCTTTATGGTAGTGATCTGTTGCGCCTGCACAGCGCTCGGGGCGAATGCCGCCAGTGCGAGCAGAACCACGGCGACCCGAAGCAAACGCAACGCGGAACCGTAACGCAAAAGAAAATTCATGTCAGCATCCCCCCTCACCGCCTTGCGCCATTATTGTGTCTTCGCAGGCTGTCCGGTGCGAAAATAAAAATGGTAATGATTGCGGCACCCGGGATTAAAACTCTCACCGCAATTCGGGCAGCGCGAATCGCACTGCATATATTGATGTACGGTCAGCTCCGTGCCGCACGCGCCGCATAGTATTGCTTGCTGCTCCCACTCGCTCTCCGGCCAGACCTCGAGCGCGTGACCCGCGAGCGCCTCATGGCAATCCTTGCACGCGTAGTACACGCCGCAGCACTTCATCTTGATCGCGACGATGTCCGTAGGCCCGTGATAATGCTCGCAGCGCGTCTCCGCATCCAACTTGACTCCGCGCACATCCAATGCCTTAGGGATCATGTGCTCCAAGGGGAACAGATTACCGCATCCACCCAGCGACCAGCGCGCCTTTTGAATGTAAAATGATCGCGCTAGGGGCGCAATCGCGCGCGCCAGCGTGCGGCGGGGCGGCAATCCATTCGCACCCGGAAAAGCGTACTAGAGCTATACGACGATGCTTATCTACTTATTGGCGTTCGTTGGCGGCGTGCTGACGATTCTCAGCCCGTGCATACTTCCGGTGCTGCCGTTCGTATTTTCGCGCGCGGACCAGCCGTTTCGCCGCTCCGGCCTGCCGCTGCTCACGGGCATGGCGCTCACTTTTGTGCTGGTGGCCACCGCTGCAGCGTTCGGCGGACACTGGGTCGTGCGCCTCAACCAGGGCGGGCGCTACATCGCGATCGCCATCTTTCTGGTGTTGGGACTTACCCTTCTTTTCCCATCGCTAGCCGAAGCGCTTACGCGGCCGCTGGTGCAAGCCGGCGCGAGAATTCAAGGCGGCCCAACGTCCGAAGCCAGCGTCGGAAAATCATTTGTGCTGGGAATTTCCACCGGCTTGCTTTGGGCGCCATGCGCAGGGCCGATCCTGGGATTGATTTTGACCGGCGCGGCGATTCAAGGCCCCGGCGCGAGGTCGTCTTTTTTGCTGCTATTTTACGCATTGGGCGCGGCAACATCTCTCGGCATCGCACTCCTTGCCGGAAAGAAGGTTTTCACTGCGATGAAACGTTCACTGTTTTTTGACGTCTGGATCCGCCGCGTCCTCGGCGCTGCGGTAATCGTCGGCGCGATAGCCATCGCGCTCGGCTGGGATACGGGCTTGCTTACGAGATTTTCTTTTGTGAACACCGCCAAAGCGGAAGAGCATTTGATCGGCTCGCTCGGCACGCCGAGATCCGCGTTCGTTCCAGTCAGCGCCGCCGCGCCGGCGGTTCTTCCCGATGAGGGGCCAATGCCAGAGCTGTCCGGCGCAGTCGGCTGGATCAACTCGCCGGCGCTCACCACCAAATCATTGCGCGGCAAAGTGGTGATGATCGATTTCTGGACCTACTCCTGCATCAACTGCCTGCGCACGTTGCCTTACGTCGAAGGCTGGGCCACAAAATATAAGGATGCGGGTTTGGTCGTCATCGGCGTGCACACGCCCGAGTTCGCGTTTGAAAAAGAGCGCTCGAACGTGGAAAAAGCCGTGCGCGATTTGAAGATCACCTATCCAGTCGCCATCGACAGCGATTACAAAATTTGGGAAGCGTTCAACAATCAATACTGGCCCGCACATTATTTTATCGACGGCAAAGGCCGCATTCGCGCGCACCATTTCGGCGAAGGCGGATACGACGAGTCCGAGCGCGTGATTCAGGAGCTGCTGAAAGAAAACGGCGCGACTTCGCTTGCCGGGGGAGTGCTCAACGTTAGCGGCAGCGGCGCGGAAGCGGCTATGGATGCGCGGAATCTTGCTTCGCCCGAAACGTACGTGGGATACAAGCGCTCTGAACATTTCGCTTCGGCCGAGCCTATCGCAAAAGATTCGCGCAAAACCTACAGCCCGCAGCCCCGGCTTTCGCTGAATCAGTGGGCTTTGGGCGGAAGCTGGAAAGTGGGCGAAGAAAGCGCGGTGCTCCAGTCCGTTCCCGGCAAAATTGTTTTCCGGTTTCACGCGCGCGATTTGCACCTGGTGCTCGGCCCGGCGAAAAACGGCAAGCCCATTCGCTTCGTCGTCAAGCTTGACGGCACTCCTCCGGGAGACGACCACGGCGCCGATACCGACGCGAGCGGCGCGGGCACAGTGCAAGGCAACCGGCTGTATCAGCTCATCCGCCAAAAAGGCGCGGTAGAAGACAGAACTTTCGAGATTGATTTTCTTGACCCCGGCGTGGAAGCGTTTGCTTTTACGTTCGGATAAATTCAAAGAGCGAGGGACCTTATGTTTTCAGTAGATAAGAAAGATCAAATTCCTAGAGAGATGGGACGCCGCGTGCTTTTGACCGGCGGTGCCACGGCTCTGCTGGCAATCCTTTTCTCATATTTTCGGAGGCACGACGGCGTGCGCGCCGAAGCGGCGTCTGCGCCGTCCGACCTGCCCAAGACCGTCACGATCGTAAATTTCACCGACGCGGGCCAGCGCAAAGATACCGTCACCGTTGCGCGCATCGAAAAAACCGAGGACGAGTGGCGCAAGCAGCTTTCGCCCGATTCATTCGAAGTGACGCGCCACGCCGGCACCGAACGCCCTTATACAAACGAAAACCCCAACAATCACGAGAAGGGAATTTTCCGCTGCATTTGCTGCGACACGGCGCTGTTCGATGCCGCCACCAAATTCGACTCCGGCACCGGCTGGCCCAGTTTTTGGGCCCCCATCGCGAAAGAAAATGTTTTGGAGACCAGCGACACCAGCTTGTTCATGCAGCGCACCGCTGTTGCCTGCCGCCTGTGCGACGCACACCTCGGCCACGTCTTCGACGACGGCCCGCCGCCCACCGGTTTGCGCTACTGTATGAATTCGGTCTCGATGCGCTTCGCCAAAGCGACGTAACCGCTGGAGCGCGTTTTGCGATCCTGCGGCTGCAAAAATTAGAAGGGAACTGCTAGAGGAGATATCGCTATGAAACGTTCGATCATTACGCCGCTTTTGACTGTCTTAGTCGCCGTGCTGGCTCTCTTTCTGTGGACGCGCCACAGCTACACCAGCGCCGCCACAATCATCCCCGATCCCGCCGTGGACGAAACTCTCGCCGCGCAAAAGGGCCAGGAAACGGTTGTCTTCGCGGGCGGATGCTTCTGGGGAATCCAAGCCGTCTTTCAGCATGTGAAAGGCGTCACCAGCGCCACTTCCGGCTACTCCGGCGGCACCGTAAAAAATCCCGACTACGAACAAGTTAGCAGCGGCACAACCGGCCACGCCGAATCCGTTCAAATCGTGTACGACCCCTCAAAGATCACTCTCGGCCAATTGCTGAAAGTATTTTTCTCCGTCGCACATGATCCCACGGAACTGAATCGCCAGGGCCCGGACACCGGCACGCAATACCGCTCCATAATTTTCTTCGCCAACGCCGACCAGCAGCGCATCGCGCAAGCCTACGTGCAGCAGCTCGACCAGGCCAAAGTTTTTTCGAGCCCCATCGTGACGCAGATCGTCCCGATGAAAGCTTTCTACCGCGCGGAGGACTACCACCAGAACTACGCCACCGAGCACCCGGAAAACCCCTACATCGCCATGTTCGACCTGCCCAAGGTCAAGAATCTCCAGCAACAATTTCCCAGCCTGTACGTTGCTGCGCACTAGCCTCGGCAACCAGGTTTATTTCGGGGCGTAGAAGAGGTAGTCGGCGGTGTACGAGACGCGGACTTCCTGGCCGGTGTGCGAAACGTCGCATCCGGACGCCGGCGCCTTGCCGCCTTTGGTGTTGAGGCGCTGGATGGTTGTGGCGCTAGAGAGCACGCCGCTGCCGTCGTGACTGACGATGTTGACGAGAAGCCATGGAATGGAATCGGCGTCCGGGGAAGGCGCATTGGCAACGGCTTTGCCGGTAACGCGGCTGCCATCGCTCGCTTCCCAGGAAGGTCCGGCGAAATGTTTGCCGAATGGTTTGCCGTCTTTGTCGAAGAGCTGAGCGTCGGGAGCCTTCAGCGTCCAAGTGATTTGCGCGGAGTCACCCTTGCAGGTGTACACCTGGTCGCCCTTCGCATGAACCTTGAAAAGAAGTTTTTCATTTGCCGGTGGCCGGAGTTGCTGCGGGACTTCTTGCGCGGCAGCTGAGAAGAAAAAAACCGTACTAGCGATCGCGAGCAGCGTAGCGGATGCGAATCCGCAAATGCTATTGCGCATAGAAAACTTCCTCCTCTGAAAGCGCGGCATGGGTTCGAACACAATATAACTGAATTCCCGTCACCTGAGTGGACGATTAGCTGGATAAACGGGCATTTGAAGCATCGCTTCATTTCTCCGTAAGTGCGTTTACCAAGAACCTCGGGAACCTCTCGCGCTGGGCTAGGAATGTTGATTCTGCGGAATTGTTTTGGCCGTGCGGCGGCGTGCGGTTCAATAGTATTGCGTGCCTTTGAGTAACCACTTGTGGCATCCTGCCTCCCGCCGAAAGAGCATCCGAAACTCGGGTGATTCATAGAAGCTAAAACTGAAGAGGAGAATAGTCATGAAGAAGTTTTGCGTGGTTGTAACGCTGGCTGCAACGCTGATGGGCGCAGCTCTGCTGGTGAAGAAAACTCCGAAAGTTGCCGCGGCGGCAGGGCCGACCGGCATCAAGAACATCGTTTTAGTGCACGGCGCGTTCGCCGACGGCTCCGGCTGGGAAGCGGTCTTCAACATCCTCACGAAGGACGGGTACACGGTGGCAGTGCTGCAGCAACCAGAGACTTCCTTTGCCGAGGACGTCAAATTCGCGACGGCAATGATCGACCGGCAGCCCGGGCCGGTGGTCCTGGTAGGCCACAGTTACGGCGGGGCGGTTATCACCGAAGCCGGCAACGATCCAAAGGTCGCGGCGCTTGTCTATATCAACGCCTTCGCGCTGGACGCCGGGGAAAGTTGTGCCACCATCGAGAAAGCCGTGCCACCAGCCGGGCAGGGCATCAAAGCAACCGCCGATGGCTACCTCTACATTGACCCGGCATCCTTCCATTCCGATTTCGCAGCGGATGTTCCGGAGGAGAAGACCGCGTTCATGGCGGTGTCGCAGGTTTTGTTCTCTCTGGACTCGTTCACGACGCCGGTTAAGACTCCTGCCTGGAAGACGAAACCCACTTGGTACATGATGTCCACCGCAGATCATTCAATCAATCCCGAGCAGGAGCGCATGATGGCGAAGCGCGCCCATGCCACGACGGTCGAAGTGAATTCCAGCCACGCGGCCTACATCTCGCATCCGAAGGAAACAGCCAAGCTCATCGAACAAGCTGCCACCTCCGCAGCCGCCAATAAATAGCCAAACGCGCGGCCGCGATGAAGGAAGCGGCTCGCTCGAGAGTGGGCCTCCGCCGATCCTGGGCGATGTCGGCTGAGGCCCAGGTGCGGCGGCGCGCCGCGCAATAGAATTGCGTGCCTTTAAGTAAATACTTGTGGCATCCTGCCGTCGACGGAATTCAAAAACGCAGCTATCGGCAGCACGGTCCGAGCTTGGGATACGCGATTTAGGCCGTGCCTCGCAGGGGTCGCCAATGAATTCTACCCAGCGATACGTTCTGATCTTTTCCCGCGTTCTCGTAGTAGTGATATATCTGGTGAATGGTCTGGGGATCATGAGCCAGGCCGGCGCCGCAAAAGAGCTCGCCGAACATGGCGCTCCCGCCAATCTGGTGCCCGTTCTCATGTTCGGCGCCAGAACACTTGAAGTAGTTGCCGGCTTTGCTTTGGCGTTGGGCATTTATCCGCGACTGGCGGCTGTGGCACTGTTGGTCTTTCTGATTCCCACCACGTTCGTGGCGCATTCATTCTGGCAGGCAACCGGCACAGCCGCTTATATTCCGCAGCTCATCAACTTCCTGAAAAACACATCCATGGCAGGCGGCTTGCTTTTTATCGCGGCGACGCCATCGCAACCGACGCTGTTTCCGCGCACTTCGCGGTCAAACGGTCGGGAATGAATAGTAGGAGCGATCGCCGTTGGCATTTTCTGTTACTCGCTCTGCTCATCTCGCTCGCGGCGTTGTCTGCCGGCGCGCAGACTCCGGATCCCCAGTTTCCCGGTCCGCCTCCCGACCCGTTGCGTCCGCCGCTGAATCCTTTTCCTGCAGAACAGGATTGGAGTTTTCTGGCGGACTCTTCGAAGCGCACGGACTTCTTCGATCCGGTGAAATACATTCCGTTTGGCGACAACCCGCAAATGTATCTCTCGCTGGGATTCGAATACCGCATCCAATACGAGTATTTCGACAACTTCCTGTTCGGCGCGGGCCCTCAAGACCACAATGGATACGTTTTCAACCGCGTGATGCCCCATTTCGATTTGCATGCAGGGAAATACTTCCGCCTATTTTCCGAGTTCGAGTTTGATTACGAAGACGGCAGGACCGGCGGCCCGCGGCCCCAAACCGATGAAGACCGCGGCGACGTTCATCAGGCGTTTATCGAGATCGGCTCTCACGTCAGCAGCGCGCATGGCATAAGTCTGCGCGCGGGACGCCAGGAAGTGGTGTTCGGTTCGGGCCGCTTGCTCGACAACAACGAAGGCCCCAACGTGAAGCTGAGTTTCGACGGATTTCGCGTGATCGCGGAAGGTGCGCACGCGCGCTTGGACCTTTTCGCGGTGAAGCCGGTCGATAATAATCTCGGTTTTTTCGACGATGTTCCACATCATGCGCAAAGCCTTTGGGGAAGCTATCTCACCGTTCCAGCACGCATCGTGAGCGGCGGGCAAGCCGACGTTTATTATATTGGCGAGGACACGAAGTCAGTCACATACAACCGCGGCAGTGCGCACGAAATTCGCCACACCGTGGGAACCAGATTGTTCCGCCCGATAGGGAAGGGCTTCGATTACAACTGGGAGCCCAACTTGCAGTGGGGAAGTTTCGGCAGCGGCTCGATTCGCGCCTGGAGTGTGTCAACCGAAACTGGATTTACTTTCGATCGCATGCGCTTTCATCCGCGGCCATTGTTACGGTCGGACGTTTACAGCGGCGGCGGCGGTCCCTCTAATCAGAACCTTGGCACCTTCAATCCGCTTTTTCCGCGCGGCGCATACTTTAGCCCGGCCATTGAGCCTTTGCTGGGTCCTCAGAACCTGATCGATGTGCATCCCGCCGTTCAATTCCAACTGAAGACCAACATCACCGGAGCTTTTTCCTGGAATTGGTATTGGAGGGAATCCACGCACGACGGAATATACGCTATTGGAAGCGGAGCCCTGATCGATCCAGCCGTCGCCAGCCGTGCCCGCTATCTCGGCACGCAAGGAGATCTCGAGATTCGCTGGTCTCCCGCGCCGCACACCATCATCGCATTCAACTTTCTCGGCTTTAAGCCCGGCGCGTTTTTCAACACGGTGACCAACAACGCCGGTCCCATAGCTGCGAATCTCGGTTTCACATATCGCTTCTAAAGCACAGGACTATGCCGACGAACTTTTTGGACCTAGCGCGTGGATGTCACTCGCTCTGCCCAGAGAGCAGGAACTTCCTGGTTTTTTTGTCGGGCAAAAGAAACTCGTATTCCTGATATGAGTCGTAGGCGGTCTCATGTTGATCTTTGACCAGCTTGGCCTTGTAGTCGCCCAGAGCCAATAGTGATGCATACTTGGTAGCCCCACTAAACCCACTAAGCTGATACTTCTTCGAGTTGATGACGACATCCAGCCTTTGCCCACCGCCAACGAAGCACGATGAGGTCACATGCACAGTGATCGAGTACTCATCCGGCGCCGGCGCTGCCCGTGCCAGCGTGGCGAGCGTGGCGACTAGTAGCAGAACAAACAGTGCGGCCGTCTTCATGTCGCCTCCGTGAATTTCTCTGGCGCATACTTCGTGCGATTAAACGTCCTCGCATAAGACGTGTAGTAACGATACTAGGGTACTAAGATCGCCGCGTACCCATCAAAGCGAGATGGCAGGATCACGCCCTTGCCTCTGCTGCGCCCGCGAAAGCGGCGGCAAGCCGCCGCACTCCAAATGAAGCCTCGCCGCGATTCTGTGGAGTGCGGGACCTGCCGCCGGCAGGCAGGGCTTGCTCCCGCTTTCTTCTACCAAGCGTGTTGCCGGGGCAAGATCCTGCAGGGGCGCTGCTTGCTGCGCCCGGCATGGGTGCTTGGCATGTCGCGACAATATCGGCGCCAGTCCTCCGCGGGATAAAAGGCTCGCGCGCACGAACAACAATAGCCCACGGTTCAGCGGGTGCAGCATGCTGTGTCTCTACGGAACAATTCAGACTGGGCTATGCGCGGTCTTCTTTACCCTTTCGCACAGGCGCTCGCGATGCGTCGCCCGCGCGCGATTTGGGGCTGCTAATCTTCAAATACCCCTTTGGAGGTAAGTGTGTCCGCAGCGGTGCCGTCGCACGACGGTGGTGCAGAAAAGCGTCGCTCAACTCGAATCGTCCACGCCGTGCCGATCACGATTCGGGGGATGGACGCGCTCGGCCAGGCGTTCGAGGAATACACGTCCACGGTGACGGTGAACTGCAATGGCTGCAAGTATGAGTCCAAGCACTACGTCCCAAAAGGCTCCCAACTCACCATCGAGCTTCGCGGCCCTGAGCGCGGCGGATTGCCGCCGAGAAAATTCCCAGCTCGAGTGGTCTGGGTCCAGCGTCCGCGCACCTACCGCGAAATTTTCCATGTGGCATTGGAGTTCGAAGTTCCCGGAAATATTTGGGACATAAAATCTCCGCCCAAGGATTGGTTTCAACATCCTGACGATGAGGAGTTGATCATCCCGGTCTCTACTGAGCGGGACGTGCCGGAGACTTTTGCCCTTCCGCTGGCGGCTTCTATCGAGGAAGACTTGGAAGTAGAACCCTATTTGCAGCCGCCCGCTCGCTCAGGTTCGGCCGTTTCGGCCGTCGCGACGTTGCCCGAGGTTGCCACGCTACCCGAGGTGGATGTCGAAATCGCCGAGCCTGTCATTCACCCGCCTCCGGCTACTTTGCAGCAGCATAACTCGGAGCTTGAGTCCGCGCGGCAAATGTTAAGGACAATCGTGGAAGCGGCGCTGGCCCAAGACATCACGCTCTTGCGCCAACACCTTGAATCGCAGCTTCAGGCCTCGGTGCAGGAGACGGTCAAGTCCTATGCAGACCGCATCGCCGAACACGTTCTGAAAGCGGTTGCGGAGCGCGCAACGGAACTCACTGCCGGGGTTGTTGCCAAAGCGCGCGAGAAGGGAAATGTCGCGGAGCTGGATGCGAAGATTGCTTTAGCGGCGCGCGAAGCTGTAAGCCCGTCGCAGAAACCGTCGCGCAAGCCGACGCCTGCCAAGCGCGCGCGTAAATCTTCCAAATAGGGAAGACGCGGGAACTTGGTTTCGATGGCAACCGAAGTGCTCTACAGGAAACCTGTGCTAAAACGAACGGTTTCAATCCGGTTACCGAGTATTCTGGTAAGGAGCTTTATGTCGCGGCCGTTCACTCTTTAGCAGCCATATGCCACGACGCGCAATTTTCTTTATCCATGGGGGATTTGCATGCGAGAGATGAGAGCTTCGAAAGTGCCAGCCGCCGGCGAAACCAGTTCGGACCGCCGCCGGTCGTACCGCGTACAGATCACCATGCCGGTGCTGGTCCGCGGAAAAAACGGAGAGGTGCCGTTCACTGAAGAAGCCCTCACCGTCTCGGTGAACGCGCACGGCTGCATGGTGCGGCTCGCGGCCAAACTCGTGCGGGGGCAAGAGCTCGCGATCGTCAATCCGAAAACGGTGGAAGAACTGCCTTGCACCGTCACTTTTATCGGGCAGAAGGACTCCGGCAAGACCGAAGTCGGCCTCGAATTTATCGAACCATCGCCGCTCTTCTGGCGCATCACCTTTCCGTCCGAGGATTGGGATCCCTCCGAGCGCAAACAACATTCCACTCGCAGCACGGGCGCTTTGCCCAAGCGCTAAGTTGGCCCCGAAGAGGTTGTGTCACAACCGCAAATCCCAGCCCTCAGCGGCTGAAGCCGCACCGATTTTGCACCGTTGTGGCACGACTAAAGTCGTGCCCTGACGACAATCGGAGTTGCTACACAAACTCTGAAGCCCTTCGAGCGCGTCTCCGCCTCTTCCTCACATCGTCCGCGAGTGTGGGCGATCGGCTTTGGCTCTCGCCGCAGTCCTTACTTTAACGAAGTGATGGATCAGACGCTTCGTCCGTTCCATGAACGCCAAATGGTCGCCGAGGCAGCTTTCGAGCAGCACGCCCACGGCGTGGTGGCCGGAAACGTCCGCGGCCGCGACCAACGTGACATATTCCCCCGCGCGCATGTGGCTCAACTGATTGGCCTTTGCCAAAATGAAGAGCCGTCGCGCCACCGGAGATTCGATCTCCGAAAGCTCCTTGCGGAAATCCTCGACAAAAACGTCGTGGAGCCGTCCCGTGACTTTCACCCGTCGCTCCCCGATCATTTTGAAAGCCTTGTCCAGCTTCGTCAGCGTTTGCTGCGACACTCGACCCCGAGCCTCCAGCGCCTCCTCTATTTCAGGGTTCTTCGACAATTCGCCCAGCTCCCGGTACACCGCCTCGGTAAGCTCGGTGCCGTGCCGCACCTGGCTCAGCATCGTTACAAACAGTTCCTTCGGGTTCTTAACCCTCATAATTTATTCCTCCTTCAAAAAGCGTTCCGATTAGTTTGGAGTGCGAGACCTGCCTGCCGGCAGGCAGGGCTTGCTCCCGCTTTCTTCGACCAAGCGTGTTGCCGTAGCAAGATTCCGTAGGGGCGCTGCTTGCTGCGCCCGCCGTGATTCTTTGCAAGGTTCAGCGAGAGGGCCTTTCCCCAAGGGCGGCCCTCTCGCTTGTTATCAAACGCCCCGAAGGGCTCAATCGAGAGGAATCATAGAGCGATGAGAAATCGAAATCTGTTCAAAATGACACTACGTGGCCCGGTAACTGAAGAGCTTTTGGCATTCTCGGCGCAGAAAACCGCCGATGACGGGAACGGGGTGATTGCCCTTCTTGAGGACATACCGGCAGGGAATCAGACAAGCTCGCCACTTGTAGTCTTCCGTGCCGCGCTTGCGGCCATACGCGGCAATATCTTCTTGTGAAACGCCGTAAACGACCGCGCCAATTCTCGACCACACGCAGGCGCCCGCGCACATGGCGCAGGGTTCGTGCGTGGAGTAGAGCACGAAGTCGGTCAGGTACCGGCCATAGCCGCTCGATACGTACTTGAGCGTTTCCAACTCCACGTGCTTGATGCTTGATCCCGAAGTTTTTACTCGGTTACCGGCGCTGGAAATAACAACCTCGCGACCGCCCGTGACGCGTGTGATCACCGCTCCTATGGGATAGTCGCCCCGGTCGCCGGCGCGTTTGGCCTCTGCAATGGCCAGCTCCATGAATTTCTTTCGCGGTTTGTAGGACGCAGGGATCATGCAGATAGATTATATCCGTTTGTCGCGAGCGTTTCCCCGGGTAGCACTCTGCACGGGCGTCTAGGGTGCTGTCGGCGGATTAGTTCGGTCCTTCTCTTGGCGAAGGACTCTGACCAAAGTGAATCCGAACAGTGCGACAACGATGCACGACGTGACCATCGCATAGATAACAAGTGCTACGCCGAAATGCGGCAGAGATCGGCCGCCGAACAATGCGCAAATCGTATTAACTCCTGCAACGAAAGAGAAAACTACCGTAGCCGCAACCCATCCGACCGGCCGCTCCATCGCCCGTTTCTCAAGAGCCCGCTTGTATGGAACCCACCAAGACTTGTAATCGTGCATGACGCCGAGCTTAACGTTTGGATTTTGACCTGACCATAGTACGCGTGACTTAACCGTTAATAAAAAACACTGATAACAGTCTAAAGCCCAGATAAGTCGGACTGCCACACATTATCCCGACATCCGAGGGCGTCCGGACTACGGTCATATAGCTCGGAACCTCAAATTCCGGCTACAATTAAGCGCAGCGCAATCTAGCGCGGCGCATGCCATGAAAAATCGCAATCACACCTCGGTCTTAACTTTGAGAGACACTTTCGGATTCGCCGCGATCTTCGCCCTCGTCGCGCTGGTTTTGCTCGCGGCGCTGCTTCCTGCCAGCGTGCGTGCGCAAGCGAAGCCTTTAGCCGACGCTGACATCGTCGCGCGCGTAAACAACGACGTCATCACGCTCGCCGATTATCAGAAAGCCGAACAGCAATTGCGCGACGAACTGGCCCACGATTGCCAGGGATGCCCGCAGGACCAGATTGACGCGCAGTTCAAGGAGCAGCAGAAAGATTTGCTGCGCGGCATGATTGACCAGTCGTTGTTCGTGCAACGCGCCAAAGACATGGGCATCAGCGTCGAATCAGATCTGGCCAAGCGCCTCGACGAGGTGCGCAAGCAGAACGCCCTCGCCACCCTCGACGATCTGCAAAAAGGCGTCGAAGCTTCCGGCCTCAGTTGGGAAGGTTACAAAACCACCATTCGCGACGGGCTGCTGCAGAAGGAAGTGGTGCAGCGCGAAGTCGGCTCGCACGTGGACATCTCCCGTGACGAAGTGAAGCAATATTATGAAGCGCATCCGCAGGAATTCACGCTGCCCGAGCGCGTAACGCTTTCGGAAATTTCGGTGAGCACCGAAGGAAAAACTCCCGAAGAATTTGCCGCCGTGCGCGCCAAAGTGGAGGGCCTGCGCACCAGCGTCCTCAACGGCGACGATTTCAACCGCGTCGCGCAGCTTTATTCCCAGGGCAGCACCGCGAAAGAAGGTGGCGCGCTCGGTACCTACAAAAGGGGAGAGCTTTCGCCACAGATCGAAGCCATCGTTTTCCAAATGAGCAGGGGCCAGATCAGCGATGTAATCCAAACCCGCACCGGATTCGAATTCCTGTTAGTGGACGACCATTTTCAGGCCGGATTGCAGCCCCTGGACAAAGTGGAAGCTGACATCTTCAACACCATCCGCGCGCAGAAGGTGCAGCCCCTCTTGCGCGTTTACCTCGCCGAACTCCGCGAACAAAGCAACATCATCGTCAAGTCCGGCTACAACGACAGCGCCCTGCTTTCTGGCGCGAGCGTTTCGTCCGCGGACAAGTCTCACCTCTAGACGCCGATAGTAGAAGCGCTGAGGTAGCCTAGGATTGATAGAAACAATCGCATACTTCCACAATTGACTCCGGATCCGGGTCTGGCGGGACCGGCAGCCACTGGCATGCGGCACCGCCCCCTCCCTCACATTCGCCTCCGCAAGTCTGATCCAAGCCCACCTTAGCGAGTCTTATTGGAAGCAACTTTTTCGCCACCTTTCCCTTGGTAGCCTTCGTGAAGTGTTTGACAACGGCCTCAAATCTCTTTCTCGGAATCCATACTTGAACAAACTCCGCCGTGTCGTTCAGCAGCGTCCACGTGAGATTGACCGTACACCCTGCAGCTTCCTTTATCGGTTTCGTTCTGGAAGGAGGTCGCTTTTTTTGTTTGCTCATGCGGCGATTATCTACTTTCATATTCGGAAGTCAAGGAGACTCAACGGGAACAGGCGCCGCCGTTCGCTTGGCGCCGGAACACCCAGTTTGTCGGTAACTCGACACGTTCCAAACGCGCGGATCACGACTTCACAAGAATATCCTTGACAATAATTCGTGGCTTATATAAGGTAACACCTATGAATAATCTTGATGCTGCTTTCTCCGCTTTGGCTGACCCCACCCGCCGCGCGATTCTTGCGCGCCTGGCCAAAGGGGAAGCCACCGTAAATGAATTAGCGAAGCCGTTTGAGATGACGCAACCGGCCATCTCGCAACACCTGAAGGTGCTCGAAGACGCGGGACTCATCGTTCGCCGCGTCGAAGGCACCAAGCGCCCGCGGCGTCTCGCGAGCGCCGGCATTGCCGCCATGGACCAGTGGCTGGCCATGCTGCGCAAAGCTTTGGAGAAAAACTACGACCGGCTGGACGGAGTTCTGGCCGGCATGGAACTCAAAAAAGGAGAAAGGCGATGAGCAAGCTGACACTGAAGACCGAAGGAGATACGCACGTAGTTGTGACGCGGCATTTCGCCGCGCCGCCGGAAGTGGTGTACCGCGCGTTCACAGATCCGAAATTAGTCCAGAAGTGGCTGCTCGGCCCGGATGGTTGGACCATGCCGGTCTGCATCATTGACCTGAAGCCCGGCGGCAAATTCCGCTACGAATGGACGAATGGCAAAGGCCATGGATTCCACATCGCCGGCGAATTTGTCGAGCTGCAGCCTTTCAGCCGGATCGTCCATATCGAGCGCATGTACCTGCCGGATCCCACGCCGGACAACTACATTGAAACTCGCTTTGATGCCGACGGCACCGGAACTTTAATGACCATGCGAATGACTCTGCCCGATGCGAAGACGCGAGCAGCCATGCTTGCTACCGGCATGGAGCGCGGCATGGAGATGAGCTACGTGCGCCTGGAGGGAATGATCTAGTTTTGAGCGTTCATCACGACTGGACCGGTCTGCAGCACTTGCGCATCGAATAGCAGAATTCCTGTTAGAATCCGCCAACGGAGCTGCTTTCGTAGCGCCGGCGTCCCGCCGGCTCTTTTGACTTTCTCGGCGGCGCCGCGAGACGCAGGCGCAACAAGACGACCCGGCCGCGTTTTGCAGTATTCAACCTCCGTAGGGGCACAGCATGCTGTGCCCGCTGCAGCGCGGCCCAGAACGCGCAGAGGGCAAAATGCCTCACCTCTAAAGAGGTGAGCTACATGTTGGGCGGTGTCGCGTCAATGTAGCTCTGCGGCAAGGAGATTTGCATGGGCGTTGAAGCATGCATACCGGTAATTCCGAGCGCAGACCTGGAAAAGAGCCTGCGATTATGGGTGGATGGCCTGGGCTTCCATACCGACACGGAAATGTACGCCGACGGCAAGCTGATCTTCTGCATGCTGCACAAAGGCAGCTTGACCTTCATGCTCAACAGGCGAGCCGGCTCGCCAATCAAACCAGAGGATTACAACGGCATTAACCTTTACTGGGCGCCGTCGGATATTCGCGAAACCAGAGAACGCCTGCTGCGCCTGGGCTACAAAGTGTCCGAGCTGGAAGATAGAGACTACGGCCAAACCGAATTCTTCCTCACCGACGACGACGGCTTCTCCCATTGCTTCGGCGTCGCCACGAAGAAGTAAAACATTCGCCTCCGGTGAGATGAAGCTGCGCGTCCATTTCTGCCTGCCAGATCAACTCACTCGCGGCACTTAACGAGGGTTCTGGATCATCGATGCCACCTCTTCGGGCGTCTCCTTCACCCATTGAACTTTGCCATCGACTGTGTGAATTTCGGTAACGTTGTTGAGCGTGATGATCGAAACAATTTGGTCCGGGTTGATGAGGATAACCCCTACTTCTTCGCCAGAGTTGTTCGCTTGCCGAAACCTTATGAGTGCCATTTGAGTATTCGTCCCAATGGGGTTGATCCAGATCGGCACCGATCTTAGACAAGTTAGCCTGTACAAGGGCTGGTGGTTGAAGCAGAAGTAGAGCTTATCCGGCAACTGTTCCGGGCGACGACCTGCCAGCGTCCATTCGTCCTGCGCCATGTATCAACAACAGCAACATTTAGTTTGAAAGGATGTCCGTCTTCAGTGTACGTCACAGTGCCAACGGCAGTCACAATGGCAAAGTCGCCGTAGACCTTCGGGGAGAGTTCGCGCATGGTCCAGGGCTCCTTGATTTCCATGTGGTTGATCAGATTATCCAGCCACTCCGACCGGGGCGCCCACAGCTTACCGTTCCAACCGTAGAGCGCGAATTCCGGCGCCATAAGCGCTTCCAGCTTCGCGCGATCCTTAGCGTTGCTGGCTTCGGTCCAAGCATTTGTTAGCGTCACGAGTTCAGCGGAGCCTGCGTCTAGACCTGCCGGTGAAGTCGGTTGGCTCGCGGATTTTTGTGGCTGAACAGGCGGCACGCAGAGAAGAAGGAGGACGAACACTACAAGTAGTTGCTTCATGGGCGCTCCTAGATAGCTAACTCCCAGAAATCTATCACATAACCGGAAATTAGCTCGATTCGTTGCCCATAATGAAGAAGGGTTTGTTTTCGAAGCTGGCGAATTTCGGGCGCAGGCGCTCGGTATTGTAGTGCATCTCGATGTTCACCACTTTTTTGGTCCCGGCGATGGACTCGATCGGAATATCGCCATAGCGTCCATTGCTGAGAACCACGAGCCGGCCATGCGCTCCGCGTAGAAGCAGATTGAGCGCGATATTTCCATACACCATGGGCACGATGGAGTCGATTACGTCCGGATCGCCGCAACGCGCCAGATAACCGAGCTTCTGGTTCACCACTTCGATTTTCTTTCCGTTGTTGAATTTTGCGGAGAGATCCTTGATGCGTTCGGAGACGAGATCGCCGATGCCTCCGAGTTTTTTGTGGCCGTAGGCGTCGGTGGAGTCGCTTTCGAAAATCATTTCGCTGCCTTCGAACGTCGCGCCTTCTGAAACCAGCACGATCGAGTAGCGGCTGGGATTCTTCAGCCGGTCGGCGACCAGCAGCTCGGTGAGGCGTTCGATATTAAATTTGTATTCGGGAATCACACAACGATTCGCGGCCCCCGCCAAAGTGGGAAGCATGGCCGTGTAACCGGCGTAGCGGCCGAACACTTCGATCACCATGAAACGTTCGTGCGACCCCGCGGAAGTGCGCAGGCTGTTGACCAGCTGCAGAGTGCGCGTCACACACGTGCTGAACCCGATGCAGTAGTCCGTCCCCGGAACATCGTTGTCCATCGTCTTCGGAATGGCGACGACTTTGAAGCCCTCGCGATGCAGCCGCAGACCGTAGCTCAGCGTGTCATCGCCTCCGATGGGGATGAGCGTGTCAATCTCCAGCCACGCCAGATTTTTCAAAACTTCCGGAGTGAGATCGTTTTTCTCCGCAGCGAATTTTCCCTTCAGGTGCTCCGGAACGTTGGCCTTGCTGACGCGGCTCGGATTGGTTCGCGAAGAATGCAGGAACGTGCCGCCGGTACGCCCCGCGCGATCGACGAGTTCCTCGTCGAGAATCACAAAATTGTCGGAGTTGTCGTAATCCTTCTCGCGCACCATGTCCACGAGTCCCGCCCACCCGTGCCGTATGCCGATCACCTGAAAACCTTCGCGAATCGCGCGCAGCGTGACGCCGCGTATCGCCGGATTCAGCCCGGGGACGTCGCCCCCGCCGGTAAGTATCCCAATGACGCCTTTCTTCGTGCTCACGCTAGCCATCGAATCCGTCGCTCGCTCTTCCGCGAATCTTTCGCGAATCTTTCGCGAAATGTGCACCTCGAAAATTATCCTACGTCGCCGCCCTTTTAGGAAGCTGCGCGGAGAATGTAGTGTCCTAATTTGTCTCGCGAACATTCGCCGCCTCTGTTGCGTCTGCGAAGGCAGCGGCAATCCGCCGCGCTACAAATTAAGCCTCGCCGTCGGGGCCGACCCGCCGTGAAAATCAAAAGAGCCGGCGGGATGCCGGCTCTAGCCTTCGCGAAAGCGCTCCCTTCGCCAATTCTCTCAGGGTGAATCCGAAGGATTCACAGGCTAACGAATTCCTTCGCAATTCACGAAAAGCCGGCACAATCGCTACAATATTCGCGGCCGCCATTCGTCTTCACATATGGATGAATGATCCGGCGACGATCACCTTGATGAACGAGCAAGACCGTCAAATCTCTGAAATCGTCGCCGAAGAACGCTCCCGGCTGCGCAATTTCATCCGCAGGCGCGTGCCCGATCCCTCCGACGCGGAGGACATCGTGCAGGAAGTCTTCTACGAACTGGTGGAAGCGAACCGCCTGCTGATGCCGATCGAGCACGTGACCGGATGGCTTTTTCGCGTCGCGCGCAATCGCATCACCGATCTTTTCCGCAAGAAGAAGCCGCAGAATTTCAGCGACGCAGCGGTCGAAAACGAAGACGGGGAACTGCTGCGGCTCGAAGATCTGCTGCCCTCGCCCGACGCCGGGCCGGAAGCGCTCTACTTCCGCAGCGTGCTGCTCGACGAATTGGAATTTGCGCTCGACGAACTGCCCGCCGAGCAGCGCGAAGTTTTCGTCGCTCACGAACTCGAAGGCCGCAGCTTCAAAGAGCTGTCGGCGGAAAGCGGAGTGAACGTCAACACCTTGCTCGCGCGCAAGCGCTACGCCGTGCTTTATCTGCGCGAACGATTGCACAGCATTCACGACGACTTTTTAGGGAAATAAGGAGCGCAACATGATTAAAAGACGCATAGCGATGATTATTCTGGCCCCGATAGGAATCGCGCTTTTTATTATAATCGGCGGCGAACTGGTGATGCATCTCTGGAACTGGCTGCTGCCGCCGCTGTTCGGATGGCGCCAAATCACTTTCTGGCAGGCTTTCGGGCTGCTCGCTCTCTGCCGCATTCTGTTCGGAGGCGTCGGCGTTCGCGGCCGTCATCGTTGGAATCCCCGGCGAATGGACGGCCGCTGGGAAAAGATGACGCCCGAGGAGCGCGAGAAATTCCGCGAGAATTTCCGCTCGCGTTGGCGCGGCTCCGCACCCCCGCCGGATGAAACCAAAGCGCCAGCCTGATGCCGCCGCGCTTCTGTGGAGTGCGGGTGCCTGCCAAGCTCCCGCTTTCTACTCCCGGACGCGCCTTGCCGTAGCAATACCCTGTGGGGGCGCTGCTTGCTGCGCCCGCTGAAGCACAGCCGGGCAGGCGCTGAACGCGGAATATGTTTGTGGGTCGCCCCTTTAGGGGCGACATAAGACGATCTGAGGAGATGGGCTTCAGCCCCTGAAGCTTTCTCAAGAGCAGAATCGCGAGGCGAGCTCGCCTCACTTCCGCCGCATTATTGCTGCTGCGGGTCCAGCGATGTATCCAGTTCGTTTATGTCTAAAGGCTTCACCACTCCGACGAATTCCAAGCCCGTCCGATATTTTCCGCGGCCCAGTTCCTCGCAATAGGCAACCCGCGCCGCGGAAGTAAAGTGCCCGGCCGGCAAGGAAACCAAAATGGTGTCGTCGGTAAACCATTCGCTGGTCGAAATCACGCGCACCCCGCGCGAGCTGACGTTCTCGGTAAACGCCCTTTCCACACCCAATTTCCCATGCGTCCCGATCAGCATCGCTGTCAACTTCATATCCACACGGCTTTCCGCACGCTGCGCTGCGAAGCTTTGTCTCACGAGCATCCTCCCCGCCAGAATTGTCTAGCTCCGGACGCCAGTGCATCCGCCTGCGAGTCCGGACCCACCCCTATGCCTCAATGTTAGCTAAGCTTCGCGTAGGAAGTGGGGAAGTAGCCGCCGTTCTGTCGAAAACGACAATGCTCCCAAACGGCACACCCGTCCGCGTTTTGCCGTAGCAACTTCCCGCAGCACGCGCCGCGCCATCCTTTTCGCGCTCCGCCACGATATACTCGCATCGTGGCCTCGCAAATCTACCTCGGCACCTCCGCTTTCACCGCCGCCGGGTGGGACACCGCCTTCTACCCCGCGGGGATGAAATCCGCCGACTACCTCACCTACTACGCCACGAAATTTCAAGCCGTCGAAATCGATTCCACTTTCTACGCCACGCCCGCGCCCGCTACCGTCACTCGCTGGAAAAACAAAACGCCCGAAGGCTTCATCATCGCCGCCAAAGTTCCTCAAATTATCACGCACGAAAAATGCCTGCTCGATTGCGACGACGACTTCGCGCAATTCATCGAAACCATCAGCCTGTTGGGCGATCGTCTGGGCCCGCTCCTGCTTCAGTTCCCGTACTTCAACTCGAGTGCCTTCCAGAGCGGCGTGCAATTCCTGTCGCGCCTGAAAGCCTTCTTCAAGAAGCTGCCGAAGGACAAGAAATTCGCCATCGAGATTCGCAACAAATGGTGGATCAAGCCGCAATTTCTCGACGTCCTTCGCGAGCACAACGTCGCCTTCGTCCTGCAAGACCAATCCTGGATGCCGCGGCCTGCCGAGCTTTTCGAGAAATGCGATCCCGTCACCGCGGACTTCACCTACATCCGCTGGCTCGGCGATCGCAAGGGAATTGAGGCGCAAACAAAAGTCTGGGACAAGACCATCATCGACCGCACTCCCGAAATACAGGAGTGGGTAAAATATTGCCGCCAAATCCAACGTCGCGGCATCACTATCTACGCCTTCGCCAACAACCACTACGCCGGCCACGCCCCCAGCACCGTCGCCCTCTTCAAGCAACTCTACGGAATCGAAGACCCCGCCAGCGCAACAACGCCTGCCACATCCGCGTCCGCCGCTCCCGCGCCCGCGCTAACTCCCGCGCCCGCGCCAGCTCCCGCTGCGTCGCGAGCTCCGGCTCCCCCGTCAGCGCCAACTACCGCGTCCGCCCCTAAGCAGGCCAATCTCTTCGCCGCGCAAAAAGACGAACACGCCGACTAGCTCGCAGCAACCCGCTCGCATCTTGACGTTTCTGGGGTTTCAGCTTTCGTCGCGATGAACACGCAAAACTTCATTCCGCTCCCAGACCGCCCGCGCAGCCCAAATCAATTCCGTAGGGGCACAGCATGCTGTGCCCGCCGCAGCAAGCCCAGCCGGACTGTACTGCCCGCTGACCTCAGCCGCCCCGCATGCGCTCACGAGTGCGGGAGCTTGCTCCCGCTTTCTTCGCCCAAACGTATTGCCGCAGCAAGAGTCCGTAGGGGCGCTGCTTGCTGCGCCCGCTGTAGCGCCGCCCATCACGCACAGGAGGCGAATGCCTCACCTCTAAAGAGGTGAGCTACATGTTGGCCGGTGTCAAAGGGTCAGCCTCTCAAGTCAACGCCGGAGGCGTGGCACAAGCTAGCCCAGCGCGTAAGCGCTGGGAAAAATTCCGAAGAGAAACCAAGCGCCGTAGGTGCGGCACCCTCAAATTTTCATCCATGCCTGAACTGACGCGACGTGCGAGGCGGACGGTCGAGAGGGAAGCGAGGCAAAAAAAAGAGGCGCATGGCAAACTCACACGCGCCTCCCTACAAATAAATCAAATTTTCGTGTACCTCAGGGATCACCTCCTTATCGACACAGCATGTCGATTCCGCATTATAAATCCACCTCCGCCGATTCCGTCAAGCCCGCGCAGCTAACTCTTTCGCACCACCGAAGCAACCGCTCATCGCCGTCGCCGCCCGCGCGGCACGACCGCGGTGCACAACTCCGCGCTACCCCGCGCCGCGCAAAATTCGAATCCGCTTGATAATTTCCTTCGCCGTAGCATTCGCTGCGCCTGCATCGGTCTTGCGCCCGTCGCGATTAAAATTAAAAAGCTCAGCGCCTTTCGGGTCAAACACTCTCGTCACCGACGCGGTTGCCACGGGACCATACGGACCGCCCGCTGCTCCCGTCCCATAACCAATCCGGTAATCGTAGCCCTGGCTCACCAGCTCAAACCTCATGTGATGATCCGCCCCGTGATCGTTCAGCTTTTGAAACAGCAGCGCCCGGTCCAACTCCTTCGCGTCAATCCTCACCTTGATCACTTGCTGCCCCATCGCCAACTGCGCGAACCCGCAGCTAACGATCAGCACCACCACTAAATGTCGCAGAAAACTCATAGCTTCCCTCCGTCCCAAAACTGTACCACGCCTCAGCTTCGCATCAAGAAGCACCCGCCGCGCGACGAACGCATCAGTACCGATACCCAAATCCCGCCGCATACTCTCTCTATAGGGGCGCGGGTGCATGCGGGCTCTTCGCGCACCGCATGCCGTCGCGAGTCTACGCCTGCCACAGTGCAGCCGCTCTTGACATTCAGGCATGACTTAACATAAAAGCTAATATTCCTCTTGGGAGTTACACGATATGACAAAAGAAAACATTCAAGAACGATTCAGACTGCTGCTGCCTTTCCCGCCTCCCTGGATCATCGAGGGAGTGGAATGGTCATTTTGGTCCTTTCACCTCACCGGCCAGTCTTCCACTTCTGTCGGTAACGCGAGCCTGTTTTTCGCCGAAGTCATTTTCGCTCATCCGACTATACTAATCGCTCGGCCTGGCTCCGGACCCATTCCGATGCCGTTGGCTCCGGCGCAAAGTGTGGCAACGCCGCTTGACAACTCGAACATTGTAGGAGTCTCTGCGGGCTTATCGGGCGTCTTCGATTGCAATGGTGCCGACTTCCAGTTGCTGGATTCAGCGGGACTTCAGTCCACCCCAGTGAACACATTTCTTTCCGGATCTACGACCGTGACGGTGAACAATGGGATAGCAACACTGACCGACATGAACCTGGTGTTCTCGAAGAACGTTGCTAATTCGCCCGCCTTGTTTGCTCTGTACGGACCAAAAAGCTCAATCGGTCAGCTCATTTATCACCCATCATACGGTTGTGCCGGCACGTGGAAGTTTAAACAATCTTGGGCTGCATTTGGTCCCTTGGCCGGCCTTGGTCAGCCTCCGCAGTATTCGCTCGCAAATCCGCCACTCCCGGTCCCCGCGTTTCCACCCGGAGGCGAATTCTCTAAATAGAAGTTGCGGGCGGAATTCCTTCCGCATCACATTGACTGCCTCATAGCGTCGCGCGCGCCGGACTTCAGTAGCTTTGTGGGTCGCGGCTTCTTGCCCTGAGTGCGTTGGCGAAGGGTAGCCGCGACATAAAGAACTTCTCTGACGAATTTTCCTTTCGGCGGATTTTTCGCCGAGCCTTCGTTTTCGTAGCGCTCGAGCCGTGGCGATCCCACGGCATCGCCGATGTTGAGGGCGATTTCAACCCGGCCTCTGCCGCCGCGATACAACTAGCCGACGGAAATGAATTAATGTAACGTGTGCGCACGAATTCCAGCTAAGGCGCTGCGATGAAATTTTCTCCGGGACGTTACCTCTTCGGATTCGCGATAATCGCTACCGGCATCTGCGCATTGGCCTCGCATAACTACGACCAACTCGCCGCCGTTCCTCACCACGCGATTCTCGCCAGCATCGTAGCCGCCATCGAAATCCTCGCCGGCCTAGCCGTTCTGTGGACGCGAACCGCCCGCCCCGGCGCAATCGCACTCGGTGCAATCTACTTCATCTTCTCTTTGCTCGCAGTACCGCTCATCATTCACGAGCCGCGCGTTTACAATAATTTCGGCAACTTCTTCGAACAATTTTCCTACGTCGCCGGCGCTCTGCTCCTGTACGCGTGCGCCAGTCCAATCGCCGAGTCGCGAAACAAAAAACTCGCTCAGATCGGCTACTACTCCTTCGCTCTTTGTCTCATCTCGTTCGCGCTAGAACAGCTTTTCTATCTCTCTGCCACCGCAACCCTCGTCCCGAAATGGCTTCCCCCAGGACAAAAATTCTGGGCCATCGCAACCACCGTCGCGTTCGCTCTCGCCGCCATCGCTCTCCTCACCGGCTTCAAGACCCTGCTCGCGTCTCGATTGACCACCGCGATGCTCGTCGGCTTCCTGTTGCTGGTATGGCTCCCCGCCCTCTTCGCCGCTCCCCATGATTTTGCGAACTGGTCCGAAGCTATAGAGACTCTCGCCATCGCCGCCTCCGCGTGGCTTGTCGCCGACTTCCTCGCCCATCGACGCTCCGCAGAGCCTTCCGCCGCCACCTCAGCCTAGTCTTTAAAATTTGTCATCGAACTCGCTTCACCAAAATAGCCTGAATCGCAATCCAACATCCCAACACTTCCAGAACAGCTAGAAGAACTGCAGTCACGCGAAACGGCAGCACCCATGGCGTCGTGGCCATATAGAAAACGTTAAGCGGCCCCGGGGTTACAAAATGCTCCGTGCCTCCGATCACGAGCCCTACCGCCAGGGGAAGAAAAAGAAGAATGCCGCCGACGCGGAGAAAGTGAGCCCACAGCAATACCAATGCAACCGTGGGCACCAAGTTTATCGCAATCGTGGCGGCCAGCAGCTGATGGTCTGTAAGCCCCGGAGTGATTTTCGCCACCAGAACCAGGTGCCAGAAGACGACCCCGGCATGCGCTAGAACGACAAACGTTGCATATTGAGCGGTGCTCTTCATAGGGCCTCAGGCCAGAGACGGCCTACTCCTGCCTATTGGCCAACTGTTCGGCGCGGCACCGTCGTTCGCTTCAAGCAGGATTGAAACTCGCGGGCGTGCCGATTTCTTCTTGTCCCTAAGAAACGAAGCGCGCGTGCGAACCGTTCGCCTTTTGCTTCTCATTGAACGAACGAATAGATCTCGTCACTGATCCAATAATTCTCCAAAACAATTGCAACGAGCATTCCCGCCGTCCACAACCCCCATCGAAAACGTTCGCTGCTGAGAGAAAAACTCTGCAACGGAATATCCACGATGTAAGCCGCGCAGTAGCAAACATTCGCCATCAGCGCGAGAAGGGCCACGAGCAGAAGCGAATGCAATGTCATTGCCGGACGAAAATGAGGCCAGGTCAGTGCCAGCCACAGAGCCACAACTCCGGTAAGAACCAAATTGTAGATCAGCCGCCGCGGCTCCCAAAATCGAACCGCATCCATGAAAATCCCTGCAGATTTTCCCGGCGGTGCCCCGCCAAAATCCTCAGCTCGAGTTGGGTCTGCGTCTTGCAATGTTTTCGCCTCCTCCGAGAAGCAACATCGCAATCATACCCTTTCCCTTTGTGTAAAGTACTTTGCGTAGCAAAGCGTAAGACAGAAGAGTCACCCCGGACCTTTAGCAAATCGGCTGGATCGTCGTTGGGGCTCATACAAACGCCGGAGGCGTGGCACAAGCTAGCCCAGCCCGTAAGGGCTGGGAAAAATTCCCAAGTCGGCCGAGCGCCGTAGGTGCGACACCGCGACGTCGGCGCGTCGCAAGTCCTTCCACGCACCGCCGGAGCTCGCCACCCGCTGCCGCATTTTGTCCTGCCTACGCTCTCTTGTTCTTTTCGTCCCAAAGCTTCGGTTCCCACAACTCCACTTTGTTTCCCTCGGGGTCCATCACCCACGCAAAACTCCCGTTCTCATGGTATTCGGGCCCCTTCTGAATCTCCACGCCGCCCTTCTTCAGTTGCGCGATCATTTCGTCCATGCTGTCGATTCGATAATTAATCATAAAACTCGATTCACTCGGGCTGAACCATTTCGTGCCCGGCTCTGCGACCGCCCACGCCGTAGCACCCTTGTCCTCTGCTTTGTCCTCGACCCATTCCAGCGCGCAGCCTCCCCAGTCCTCCAGCTTGATGCCGAGATTTTTCTTGTACCATTCGCCGAGCGCCTTCCCGTCTTTTTTCGCTTTAATGAATACGCCGCCAATTCCAGTCACTTTCGCCATTTTTCCTCTCTCTTAAATAAATTTCCGTCTGGTAATAAAATTACAGCGCTTCCATTTCAAATCGTTGCAATCCGCCTCACGCGATCGCCGCACTCTGCGCCGATTCCGCCCGCGTCTTTCTCCTCAGCACCGCCGCCGAAATCAGCGTGATCGCCAATCCCACCGGGAACGGCTCGATAAACGTGTACAACACATTGTAAAACGGATTCGCGTACATCACTTTCATCTGCTCCATCTCCGCGATTTTCGCCTGCACCACCGCCGCGCTCGCGCCCGACGCCTGCGCCTTGGCAATCATGGTCGCCGAATACTGCTCCATGAAGTCCGGAAAAACCGTGCGCTCCAAAACTTCCCAGGTCGCCACATAGAACACGCACGATATCAGCGTGATGCATATCCCCACAGCAAACCCCTTCGCAAAGCTGATCTGCCCTTCCGCCACATTATCCCGATATGACCGGATCCCGAAATACACCAGCAGAAACGACAGCACAATCGACGTGTACCCCAGGATCAGCGCCCGGTTGTTCCCAATCTGCCGGTAAAACGGAATAAAGCAAACCATCAGCCCCGACGAAATCACCCCCGAAATCAACCCAAACGTAATCACTGTCTTTTTCACTCGCGTATCCTCCAATATTCAAAGATTGCCGCCCGCCGCTCGACGACTCACAATCCAGCTCGACGACTCGCGCAATCTACCCGCCTCCCGCGAACTTGTCGTCATCCTTTCGGGTGATTTTGCCCCGCAACCTCACAAATCATGCTTTGGAGTGAGCTACCCGCCTTCAAGACCCTGCCTGCCGCGCCAGGCCGCCTCCCGTCTGAGGCGCCTGAATTTTTTTTCGTAGGGGCGCTGCTTGCTGCGCCCGCTTCAACGCAGCCCGCCACCGCGCTTTCGTCCGGCCTGGCCGGGCCGTTGCTTCAGGCTGTCATCCCGTTTACCCTGACGAAGGGAGCGAGGCCGCCTTCTGGCCGACGAGGGATCTGCTGTTTGTTTCAATGGGTGGCGCCGCCCGACTCTACCACCGAAGTGAACGTTTATCTTTTGCCAGTTTTGCCGAATCTGGGGAACTACGGCGTGAACTATCTGTGCGCTCCCGCACAAACGCCGGAGGCGCGGCACAACTTAGCCCAGCCCGTAAGGGCTGGGAAAAATAACCAGGAAAACCCAGCGCCGTAGGTGCGGCACGGAACGGATGAACAACCAACGAAAGGAAAAAGATCCGGCGGGGACGCCGTTCCGAGTCACAAGATGTAGTTCAGGTTTATCCTGACGCAGGAACGGGTATTGATACCTGAGGCCGGGTACCCTACGCCCGCCGACGCCTCACAAACGCAAGCGGCAGAATCCCCAGAAGCATCATCGCGAGCATCGGCGGCTCGGGCATTTCGCGAATCGTAACCGTTCCAAACCCGTAGGGACCATTGAGGTTATTGAATAGCTGAGGAACTCCGGAAAAGAAATCGTTCGCGCACGTTCCCGCCGGGCAAGTGTAAATAGTACCTACGTCCTCATGGGTTCCTGGCGGAGGCTGTACGAATGCGATCGTGCCAGTTCCGAGATCAACTTCCGTTCCGCCGCTTCCAAACATTTCAAGAACGCCATCCGCACTATAAGATGGTGCGTAGCAGCACCCAAAACCCGAAAGCGGCCCAGTAGTGGTGACTAAACCACTTCCAACGACATAGCCGAGTTCGAGGCCGTCCAAAGTGTATTCTGTTTCGAACGAGCCATTGAATGTTTCAACGCACGGAGATGTGCCGACGCCCGAGCCGCTCGGTCCGCAAGCATTGTCTCCAATGAAAGTTAGATTGAAGGTCCAAGCAAAAATAGTGCCGTCGCTGCCGTCTGCGCGTGCAGCAGGAAGAAACAAAATCAGTGCCGCCGCCAACACAAGCATCATTTTCGTCATAGTCTTTCGTCCTCTTTCTGCCGAATGCAAGCTGCTGGCAGCGCCCAAGCCACTGGCGGGTAACATACTCCTATATGTACACATACTGCAATCTTTATAAGGCGGGCGGCCGCGCCCTTCCACCAACCACACGCTGTCATTCCGAGTCTGCTGCGGCGGACGAGGCCCGCCTGCCGGCAGGCAGGAATCTGCTCTTGTTTCTGGGCGCCTGGGCCGGTGGCCAACGCTTTCACACCACTGAGACGAACGCTTATCTTTTGCGGGTGCCGCACTCTTCGTTTTTTGAAGGGTGCGGGTTTTGAAGTTTCATCGCGGAGGTGACCCACTCGAACTTTCACGGTTCCACACCGCGTGCACCCACTCCTTCAAAGCAACCAACCAAAACCCGCACCCTTTGCCAACCCCGCAAAGAGTGCGGCACCCGCAAAGGAAGGTTCAAAAGCATAAACAACCGCAAATCACGTCAGCGTTAGCCACCTCAGCGTTATCATCCGCATTCGTCATGGGTCAGGAAGAAGAAAGTGCGCAAGCGACGCGAAAGGATCGGCCACCGGAGTCTGCTTACACCACGACCGAAACTCGCGGGGGTGCCGAATCTTTTCTGCGCGTTGGGACTTCACGGCACTTCTACTGCAGCTGGCCCTCTGGGTGCTTATTCCTGTGAGCATATGGTGGTGGATTTTATTCACGCGCAAGAGCATCCGCGCACAATTTCGTTGAGGTTATTCCCCGCCAAAACGGAATACGATTCCGGCGCTATACCGGAAATTGTTCTGCCGGTTATCGGCGCCGTCGGGAAACGTCGTCAAAAAATACTCGGCCTGAACGGGACGGACTGCAAAATGGCGCGACACGGTCACATCAAGTCCGCCCCCGGCCGTCATCGCAAAAGCAGTCTTCGATCCCAGCACAATCGCATCCGAGGCCCACATGGCCCCCAGGAGAACCTGGGCAAACGGCGTGACCCTCCCGGCCCGGAAATTCACTCGAGGTCCGAACAGATACGAAATCTGATGCGTGGTCGCAAATCCGTTGCGGGCCACGGCATAACCACCCAGATCTCCCACGACGCCAAGCCAGCGAGTCACGTTGAATTCCAACTGGCCGCTTCCTCCGTTGCCATTGACCGATTGCGAAGGCGGGACGTGCGTGATGTCGTTGGTTGCGTTGTCGCGCATGTAGTCGTAACCCGCATAGGCTTCAAACCTGGGCGTAACATCTTGCGCTTTCGTCGGCAGCGCGAAACCAAGCACCAAGACCAACACAACAAAGCCCGATGCATTCTTCATTTTGCGTGCGCCTCCATTTGGATTTTCGCATTCTCAAATGGTCCCCGTGCCACAGTTTAGCCTGTTCGCCAGTTGTCGATTGTGAGAAATGGTTCCTGCCGATTCTGATGACGCTATTATCGCAGGGGTTGGCAACAGTCATCCGGGCGGGTGGCGCACCCTTCCGCACAACACCCCAAATTCAATAACGCCGAAGTAGTTATTTTCGGGTGCCGCACTCTTCGGTTTTTGAAGAGTGCGGGGTTTGACGTGCACGCTCTCGCCGCAAGCCTCAGTCTTTCTTAAATTTAGATAGCAAATCCCTCGCCACGCGAGCGCAAAAATCGCAGTTTCGCGCTTGGGAATTGACCCCTCCAAGCGCCACTCCCTGGACGACTTGCGAAACGCTCACGCGAATTCAGATTTGCATCGTGTGGTAGGCTAGAAATGGAGCAATGTGCAGCGCACAAAAAGTCGGCGCAGTGAGCAGTTCAAGCAGGGAAGTAGCTATTGGTGTGTGCCTTGAGCTGCGAAGCGTTTGCCCTGAGCCGCGAAGGGCGCCCGTTTGTCCGCGGTCGGACTCTCCTGCGCGACATCCGGCGCAGGAAGCAGCGCCCCTACGGAAGAAGCTCGGGGGCGACCGGTTTTCACAATTTCTACCCGGTTCTGGCCTACGAGTAGAAAGCGATGTAACTCGCTCAAAACAAACCACCGCGACATTTCTACCCGGTTCTAGAATTGCACCACATGTCTCACGTCAGGACACGGCTTTAGCCGTGCCGTCACTCGCTCGCCCTGACAAAGAGAGGGCCGTTCAATGCCGTCATACCTTTCGCGCTGATTCACCTGCGCGAGTTTTCGCCTCTGCGCCTGATCTACCCGCTACGACACCGAAAACGCAAAGAGCTTGCGCGGGTGAACTAGCGCAAGCGGTAATGACATCAACGCAGTCTGCTTTTCGTTTTTCCAAGAAATCTACGTCCGTGACTTGTTCCTTTCGCGCAGATTCACCTGCGCGAGCTTCTGGTTGCGGGCCTATTCCCGGTGCAACCAAAGTGAATTTCAAGAAATTTCTAACCGGTTCTGGCACACAAACAGAAAACGATGTAACTCGTTCAAAACAAACGACAGAAAATTTTCTAACCGGGGCCAGAACTGCATTTAAGCGATCAGCTGTGGCTCTGCTTTTTTCGGCGATTTTCGCGCTCTCGGCCTGGGCGCAGACTTCGGCTCCGGCTAAGTCGCAGGCGCCGCCCTTTAGCGATGTTGTTGTGAACGGGCCGGTGACCTTCCCGGGTGCGCCACCAATAACGCTAAACGCATCCAGCGTGGAAAACTTCCTCGACCAATACTTCGCGCAGCACATGGACGCGCTTCACGTCCCGGGCGCGGTCGTCGCGATCGTAAAGGACGGCGAAGTGGTGGCCCTCAAGGGCTACGGCTACTCCAGCCTCGAGAACAAAACTCCGGTGGACGCCGAACACACCGTCTTCCGGCTCGCCTCCGTGTCCAAAGTTTTCACCGCGACGGCCGTGCTGCAACTCGTCCAAGAAGGCAAGCTGCGACTGGACGAGAACGTAAACGACCACTACTTAAAACTTTTCCAGCTCGAAGAGAATTATCCGCGTGCCGTCACGCTGCAAGGGCTCCTGACGCACACCGCGGGAATAGACGATCGTGCGATTGGCATCATTGCGCATAGCGCTGCGGAAGAAATTCCTCTGGCGGCTTATTTGGCTCAGAGAACCGCCGATCGCGTGATGCTTCCCGGCGATCAGTACAGCTACTCGAACGACGGTTTTTCGCTCGCGGGATACATCGTGGAAGCGAGATCCGGCGAGCCGTTCGCGCAATACATTCAGAATCACATTTTCGCTCCGCTCGAAATGCGGCATAGCGGCTTTGTGATTACGCCGGACCTCTATGAAAAACTCGCCACCGGCTACGATTACGATTACCGGCGCAGAACATTTGTCCCGGTTCCGCTGGATTATCCCGACATTGTCCCCGCCGTGTCCTTGGTTTCCACCGCAAGCGACATGGCTCGCTTTATGATCGCCGAGTTGCAGCTCGGCCGTTACGGCTCGCAAAGAATATTGACCGAGGATTCCGCGCGGAAAATGTTCGCGCGCCAATATACGAACGACCCACGCCTTCCCGGCACCGCCTACGCCTATTGGGAAGAGTTTCCCAACGGAATCCGCGCCCTCCGCCAAGACGGCGACTGGATGGGCGCAGTCAGCACCATTTATTTGCTGCCCGCGGAGAACGCCGGAATTTTCGTCGCGCTGAATACATCGGACCAGCGGCTGATCAGCGAGCTCGTCCCCCAATTCATGGACCGCTTTTTCCCCGCAAGCGCCGAAAATGCCGCGGAACCCGCTGCGGTCGCGGCGTCCGATCCGCCGGAGCGGTTCGCAGGAAGCTATCGGCTGAATCGCTACGCGCACTTAACCATCGAGAAACTCGGCACGCTGCTCCGCGAATGGGAAGTGTTTCCCGCCGCCAATGGCGCGATTACTCTGCTGAATCCGAATATCGGCCTCAGGACTTACGTTCCGGCGGGCCCGCTCCTGTTTCGGCGGGAAGGCGAAAAAGACGAGATAGCGTTTCATCAGGATAACCACGGGCAAATCGACCGCCTCTTCGTCGGCAGGTACGTTTTGGAAAAGCTTCCGTGGTGGGAAACCGCCAGGGTGCAGAAAGCGCTCTTCGCGTTTTTCGGCTTCGTCTTCGGCTGCGCGGTTCTCGCCGGCCTGGTTGCATGGATCAGGAAGGGAAGAGGCACGTCGGCCGCGCTTGCCGATAAAGAGGATAAAGCCGTTGCCAAGCTCCGTTACTGGACTGCGGGAGTTGCCGCCGCAAATTTATTTTTTCTCGCCGGAATGTTTCTGGCGTTCCTCAACAAAGACGCCATGGCCTTCGGGCTGCCGTTCTACGTGAAGCTCCTGCTGTGCATTCCGCTGATTTCGACGGCCGCTACGCTCGAAATTCTTGCGCAGATGGGAAAGATCTGGCGCAATCATTCCGCGAAGACCGGGCCGCGCGTGTTCTATTCTCTGGTAGCCTTCGCCGCCGTCCTCTTCGTCCCATTCCTAGCCTACTGGAACCTCCTCGGCTTCCACTATTGAGCCCACCATGAAAACTCGAAAACACAACTCGAAAAGAGCTGGCACAAAAGAAATGGCTGAGAGATCATCGGGTGCAGCTATGAAGGATGCATTGTTTTCTGAATTGCAAGAAGCTGTTCGGGACGTAGCCGCGTATCGACGCGGCGGACGAAGGGATTTGAGGGTTTCGCGTTTTATGGCTACTCCGAAACCGCTCAAGCCCGTTGAGATCCGCAGGATCCGAAAGCGGCTTGGAATCAGTCAGCCCATGTTCGCCAGGTATCTGGGGACAAGCGTGGCCTGCGTCCGGAGTTGGGAGCAGGGCTCGCGGCGTCCTCAAAGCACAGCGTTGCGATTACTCTGCCTCGCGAGAAAGAATCCGGCGATTCTTCTCGAAACGGAAGCTTAAGCTATGGATGCGAAGGGAAATGAACGGTATGCTATGGGAAGGCAACGCCGGATGCGTCACCGCGACGGCGTTCAATTCGGAAGCAAACTGAGGAGAAAACATTGCACACATATTCAGTGAAGTTTTCATACGAAGACCGAGCAAATGGATTGACGTACGTGGAAGTAAAGCAGGAAGGCTCGACCATTCCTGTGTCGGTCTCGAAGGCCCTGCGCGCCTTCTTCAAAGGACTCGACCGCAAGCAGCGCTTTGACGCCAACAAGGGATTGACGATCTCCTGCAGCCGCGAGGCGTCCGCCGGCGAATAAGCACCAGCGGCGTAGAGCGGCCGGAACCGTGGCGAAGCCGAATCCCTCTCCTCGGAAAACCGATGACTCGGACGGGATAAACTGCCCGACGTGCGGCGCGCCGTTGGAGCTTCGGCCAGTCCCCGGCGCGAAGCAATTTCCCCGGCGCCTCGAATGCCCCCAGCACGGATGGACGGCGGAAACCCCGCGCCCCATCCGCATGCGCTTCCACAAAGACCGCCCCGACTGGTAAAAGCCGGGCCTCTCGGGCTGTCTCCGATTGAACAAAATGCGAAACGCAACTTCTTTGGGGGAGGGGTGTTTAACTTGATAGACGCGGACGAGGGTAACCGGAAGCGTCTGAAAGAAGAGAGAGTGGAAAGGACTTACGGGCTCAGAAGGGGCCCAAACATGAAATATTTCATAATGTTGGCGTTGCTTGGAACTTGTTTAGTTGGGGCACCGAACGCGAAGGCGCAAGTGGCGGTTGGAGTAGGAGTGGGGCCAGTGTACGGCGCAGCTCCTGTATGCGCGTATGGTTATTACGGATATTATCCGTATGCATGCGCGCCTTACGGGTACTACGGCCCTAGCTGGTTCAATGGCGGGTTGTTTATCGGAGCGGGCCCGTGGTTCCGCGGCGGCTTCTATGGACGTCCCGGATTCGGATGGGGGCGGCCAGGGTTCGGATGGGGCGGTAGGCCTGGATTCGGTGGACGACCTGGATTCGGCGGCGGACCGGGATTTGGTGGCCGAGCGGGAATCGGCGTACGTGGATCGGCTGGTGCTGGATTCCGCGGCGGATTGTCACGCGGAGGTAGCGTTCATTCCGGCGGCAGCTTCCATGGCGGCGGTGGTTCACACGGCGGAGGCGGCTTCCACAGTGGAGGCGGTTCGCATGGTGGCGGCCACGGCGGCGGACACAGGTAAGATTCAACAATAACGGAAATGGTTTAACGGCCGGCGGCGAAAGCTGCCGGCCGTTTTTTTTGGTTTGGCGTGAAGGATCGAGAGTGCGAGACGAAGAATTAAGTGCTGGCCAAATACGCAGCTTTTGCGGGCGCATTAGGGGCGGGCAAACGAAGGCTCGGCGAAAAATCCGCCGAGAGGAAAATTTGTCGAAGGCGTTTTTATGTCGCGGCTGAAGCCGCGACCCACAATGCAACCCTCGGGCCCGATATGAAGGGCAGCGGCGGAACTGGAGCGGGCGCCGCGTGTGGGGTGAGGTCGCCTCCATCGGGACACCGGGCGTGGCGGGGCAGAAATGCAGCGGCAAGATGCCCTTCGACTACGCTCAGGACAAGCCGTGTTGAAGCCCGGCGCTACGAAAGGCGAAGACCGGCGAATCTAGTTGCCGACGACGAAGAGTTGGCCGTTGTTTTGGGTGTAGATTTTGCCGTCGGGGCCGATGGAGATGGGGGTGTAGGCGGCGCCGATGGCGGAGTTGAGGAACATTTTTCCGGTGGGGGTGGTGAAGATTCCGGTATTGGATTGGGGCAATTCGTAAACGTTGCCGTCTTCGCTGTTGACGTAAACGTTGCCGAGCATGTCGATGGCGGGCATGTTGATGCACCACTCGTAGCCGTTGGGATGATCGGCGTCGATGGTAGTGCTTTGGAACTGCCATTCGATATTGAAGCTCGCGTCGAGTTGGGTGATGTAATACGGGCCGTCGCTGGTAGCGGTGTCGCAGACCGGACTGTTACCGCTGCAATAGGCAGTGGAGGGGTAATGGTTGTCTTTTATGACGACAGAGAAAGTATTTCCGTGAACCCAGACCCCGGGCGTGGAGTCCCAGCCGAAGCTGTAGGCGCCGACATAATTTCCCAGCGCATCGAAGCGGAAAAGATGGCCGCGCGAGAAATTATAATTGTCGAGCGCGCCGAAAACGATGGAAGCGTCGGGCAAAACGGTCGGTGAGGAAGAGGCTAGGTCGATGACGTTGCCCGAACCCGGGGTGTTTGTTGTGGGATCGACTCCGACGGTGGTGCCGAAGAGGCAGGAGTTCGGCTCGTTGGTGACACCTTGTGCAGCGATGGGCAAGAGAACGCCGCATCCATCGGACAGACGGTTTTGCAGCGAAGCCTGCCATTTGGGGGAGAGGTCAGCGGTATTTACGGCGAGCAAGTAAACGACCATATTGTCGAAGTGCGCGCGGCTGACAGTGTAAATGGTGGAGCCGTCCGCCGAGACTGCGGGCGCGACATTGATTGAGGGTCGCTGCGAACCACACGCGGTCGGGAAAAACGGGGCGACAGCGGTGGGGCTTGGCGGCCAGGGAAACGCGGGTTGCGGACTTTGGTTGGCGAAAGTTCCGGGGCAGGTGAGTGACGTTCCCGCGGGCGCGCCGGGAGTTATGGAAGCAAATGTCGCGACGATAAAGGAATCGTCCGGAGCAATTTTTACCAGCCAGGAGCCGGCGACGTCATTCTGATTCCAGGGATTGCCGGCGATGTTGAGCTGGATCACGTTGTAATAGATGTTGCCAGCCGCGTCGGCGGTGAGCGGGCTGGCGACGAAAGTGTTCTCCGGAGTAACGGAGGCATTCGCCGTGAAGGGATTGATGAGCGAAGCGGAAATTCCGGTGTTCTTGTCCACTTTCCACACGGTGCCGGAGGCGCCTGGGACGTAGAGGAAGTTGTTCGCGTCCACGGGATGAAAGACAGGTTCCCAGCCTTCCAGCCCACCCCATCCACTATTGAAATCTGTGGCGTTTGGTTCCGGAACCCAATCGGTGCCGAAATTCCATGCTTCCACGAGTTGATTGTTGACCCAGCTAAAGCGCGACTCGGTCCATTCCATAGTGTTCCAGGTGTTGGGGCCGCAAGCGGCGCCGCTGGTCCACTGGCCGGCGGGATTGCAGGAGTTGTAATTGCCCTTCTTCATCACCATGTAGGTGTCAGTTCCGTCGGTGATGGGAGCCTGCTCGTGGACGGTTAAGGTGGGCTCACCGAAAAGCGGATAGTTTTCCGCTTTTTCCTGCGCCACGAACGGATCGTATGTAATATCCGCAAGAGTGTGGTTCAACGGCTGGCCGGTGGCGGCGACCATTCCGGTGTGCTGCGGATTCGCGCCCCACTGCGGCCAAAATGGCGCGTTCGAAGCGTTCTGCGAGCCGACGACAAAAGTTACCGTGATTATTGCGGGAGAACCGGTGGCTCCGGGATCGGTTACGGTGATGTGTCCGGTGTAGGTGCCGGCGGTGAGAATTCCCGTGGCGACGAAAATTTGCATTGTTTCCGGCGCGGTGCCGTTGGCCGGATCGACGGTGAGCCAGGGCTGATCGGATGAGGTCGTAAAGTTGAGCGTGCCGGCGCCGGTATTGGTGACGTTTACGGAAGCGTCCGGCGGATTAAACGGGCTGCCTTGGACGGCGGAGAAGGGGACGGCGTTCGAAGAGAGAGACAAAATGGGTGTGGGTGTGGTGACGTGCCCGCTTCCGCCGCCACAAGCGGCGCACATGGATGCAATTGCGGCTAAAAAGATGATTGCTGCGCGCTTAGAAAAAGCTCCAGAACGAAACGGTCCCAAAATCCGATTCATGATTATCTCCGCGCATCGCCTGATGCGGAACGGCAGTACCGGGTGCGTACGTTACTATGACAGGGAAATGGCGAGAGCGTGAATCTATTAGCATAGTTCGCAAACGACAATTTTGAGTTTTGCGGGCTGGATGGGCCTTAATGCACCGCTTGATTCACACAGCTTGCGGAATCTTTTCGCGCGCTGCGTGCCCAAGACTCACAGCTAATTAGGATGCGGGTATGATGTACGGAGTTACACAAGAGGGGTGTTCCGGTGGACGAGTCTTCTATAAAGAGCGAAAACTCAGCATCTGAAACTGGAAAGGCCAGCGATCATCTGGCAAACGAGCGGACGTTTCTTGCTTGGATTCGCACGAGTATCAGCATCATCGTGTTTGGATTTGTGGTGGCGAAGTTTGGGATCACGCTGCGGGAATTTTTGCGGGTGCAGGGAACGGGGGTGCGCGAGAGCGGCGAGTCCCTGGTTATCGGCGTGGGATTCATCGCCATGGGGATTTTTATGGCGCTGGCGGCTTGGTTTCGGTACCAGTCAACCATGCGGCGGATAGAGGCGGGGGATTTCAAGCCGGCGGGGACGATTGTTACGGTGTTGACGGTGGTCGCCGCGATATTCGGAATTATTTTGGCGGTGTATTTGATTTATACAGCGCGGGCGCTTTGATGACGGTGCAGTCGGGGACAGGGTGTTGTCGCGTTCGGGCGGGGTCAGGGCATTTGAGGGGCGGCAGCGGTGAGGGTTTTCGCGAGCCAATCGGCGTGGGGGAGCCTGGAGGCGGAGAGAACCTTGAGTTCACGGGCGAGATCATATTCGACGCGACGGATTTCGGGCTTGGCGTCATGCAACAGGAGATACGAGGCGCGAGGGTCGCCGTCGTAGGACAGACTGACACTGCCGGTGTTTGCGATGGTAATTCCGGAGACGTTGCGGATGAAGGATCGATGGATGTGAGCGTAGATCGCGATTGGACGGCCGAGCGGAGAGAAGACGGATTCCAACTCGGCGTCGGTCGCTTCGGGGGCGGGGGCGCGCCAGAGACTTTCGGGGGTGGCGTGGACGAGCGCCATCGAAGCGTGAAACTGGACACGCGGGAGGGAGCGGAGCCAGGCCAGGCGCTCTGCTCCCAGGGATTCGCGGGTGGCGGCGGCCATTTCCTCGATGGCGACGAAGAGTGAGTGCAGATTGAGAGGTTGCTCCTTCGCGAAGTCGCGAAGCGACTCGGACTTGAAAAGCATTTCGTCCGTGTTGCCAGCCACGCCTGGCCAGCCTAGGCCGCGGATGCGGTCCACGATTTCGCCGGGGCTGGATCCGGAATCAGCTAAGTCGCCGCCGTGGAAGACAAAGTCGGGAGAGGTTTGGCGGAGATCGGCTAGGACGGCTTCGAACGCGGTAAGGTTGCCGTGGATGTCGGATACGATGGCGATGCGCATCGAGGTTAGGGTTACATCGGCGGATAAGAAAGTCAAAAGAGCCGGCCTTCGGGAACTAGGGCGAATGCGAGCACGGGGGCAACGAATCGGCGGACGCGGCTTCGGTGTCGCACCTACGGGGCTTGGTCTTTCTTCGGAATTATTTCCAGCCCTTACGGGCTGGGCTAGCTTCTGCCGCGCCTACAGCGCTGAAGAAACGAGAAATCAAAAGAGCTGGCCCTTCGTACCTCACGGCAAGCGGGCGCAACGTCCTGGAAAAAAAAAACAGCTTCATGCCTGGAATTTTGGTGCGGCCCTGCTGCACCAGCAGCTCGAACGTTCGGCGACCCATGAGAAGCGTGTCGAACTGAGCGAAGAGCGCGACAAAATCAATGTCGGGATCCATGATGATCCAGTCGAACTCACCGTGGGGGCCAGCGATGTAACCGTCGAGGCTCATGGCAACGTGGTAGCAAATCGGGCGCACGGGGACCTCCAGCGTAAATTCGCAGAACAGTGAGATGAGAATTATTGCGCAGGATGGTAAAGACTGGCGAGCAGGATTTTTGACAAGCGAGAAAGTCAAAAGAGCCGGCTAGACGCCGGCGCTACGAAAACCGATCCGAGCCTTCCCTGCAGCGGTCGCAGCCCCGCGACGCCATCGGGATGCGAGAGGCGCGCATGCTTGCCCGTCCTTAAAGGAATTGAAGATTTCTTGCCGACCGGGCGGCGAACTTACGGGGTTTCGGGGAGGGAGTAATCGAAGGAGTAGGAATGTTTGCCGGAGTCGATGATTACGGTGAGCTTGCCGGATAGGCCGGTGAGTTGGCCGGTGCCGGAGTCGGGGACGACGGTGATGCTTTGGACCGGGGCGCCGCGGGTTAGAGTGCCGCTGTGCTGGAGGACGAAGCTGCCGGTGCGGCCGTTGAGCGTTCCGGTGACGCGTTCGATGGCGACGTAACCGGCGGAACCTTTTACGTCAGTGCCGGCGGTAAGCATGGTGCCTTTGGCGGTGGCGTCGAGGTCGCCGTGATATTGCTTGTCGAGGGAATATCTGGCTAGAGTGGAGCCTTCGGCTTTATCGTCCTCGCCCTGAGGGGCCAGCTTTACGTCGAATGGGCCGGTTGCATGTTTTGTCACGGGGACTCCGTTTTGTGCGGCGGTTTGAGTTGGCGAATGCGTTCGCGAGAAAGCGATCGAGGCCAAGGCTGCGGCGAAGAATAGGCAGATGGTGGCGATGACGAAGGCTCGAACGCGAGTTTGAATTTTTCGTTGCGTAGCGATTTCCATGTCGGCAACTAGCGTACTCTGAGTCGTCTCGCTTGGGATAGCTTATTTCGTGCTAAGGCTGGAACTCGCGACTGCGTCTGGTGTCTATACTTCCGTGTGGCACGGTGCATGAATCCGAAGAAATCTGCGGCGATCGGTTACCTTCGTGTTGCGATGGCTATCTTGATAGGCATCGGTGTGGTGCTGTCCGCGGCATCGCCTCGGGCGGGGGATTCGCGGCTGCAGGAGAAGGGGGCGGCGCCGATCCGCGTGGAATCGAGCTTCGTGCTGGTGGAGGCGACGGTAAAGGACGAGTCGGGCAAGATAGTAGACGGGCTGACCGCGGATGACTTCCGGGTGAAGGATGATGGGCTTCCGCAGACAGTCGCTTACTTCAGCCGCGACGAGCTGCCGCTCGCGGTGGCGTTGGTGGTGGATGTGAGCGAATCTATTGTTCGTTACTTCGAGGAATTGACGGATTCGATGGCTGCGGTGCTGCCGAAACTGAAACCCGAAGATCAGGTTGCGCTGTTCACATTTTCCAATACTGTGGAGAAGCGGGCGGACTTGAACACAGATAAGGGCGCGGTCGCCGAGCGGCTGGGGGGCCTTACGCTGGGCGGCAGTACGAATCTAAACGACGCTATTTATGAGGCTGCGAGATACCTTGGCGAACGCGCGCCGGCGATGCGAAGAGTGATTATTCTGGTGAGCGACAACATACCTTCTCAGGAAGGGAAGTATTCTCCGAAAGAAGTGGAGAACGAGATCCTGAAGGCGGACGCGGCTTTGTACAGCCTGAAAATTCCGGGTGAAAATTCGTTCGGAGTACAGCTTTACATCGAACAGGCGGAAGGAAGGCTGGTGAACGTCGGCAGACTAGTGGCGCACACGGGCGGCGAGGTTATCGAGGTAAACAAGGAAAGGGCTCTGGGGCCGGCGTTTGCCACGATAATTCAACGGCTCAAGGCTCGTTACACGTTGGGGTACACGCCGATTGGGCATGCGCTGCAGGACGGGCGGTACCACAGCGTGGGAGTTGTGATGGCGGGCGAGCGGTGCAAGAAATGCCGCGTGGAAGCTAAACGCGGATATTTTGGGACGCGGCCGCCGGGGGCCGAGAAGTAGGATCGCTGGGCGGGGCGTCGGTGTCGCACCTACGGCGCTTGGCCGCTCTTCGGAATTATTCCCAGCCCTTACGGGCTGGGCTAACACAAAACACCACGAACTGTAAAACCCACGGATTCTGTTTTCTCCCTATTTGACGGGGTAGCCGAGAAGGTAGGTTATAGCGACGAAACCGCGGGGTTCTTGGCCTACTTCCCAGACGTAGCCGTTGGCGTTGAGGGAGGCGATCATTTCGCGGAGCTGGGCGGTGGAGTAGGCGCGGAGGCTGGAAATTACGCCGTCGTAAAACAAGAGGAAGGGAATGACGGGGAGGATGTAAGTCCAGAAGAGACGGGAAAAGCGGAAAGGGCGAATGAAGGGCGCGGTTAGGAGGGCGCCGAAAAACATTATGGCGTTTTGCGCGATAGTGAGTGGATGACGGCGAGCGGCTTCGAAGATTCCGATGCCTTGGCGATTGTCCACGGCGTTTTGCAAAATGCCGATGGCTTCGGGCTTGGGAAAGTGGTGGAAGGAACTGAAAATCGTGCGGAAGCCGACGAGTTGGGCGGGGACTTTGGTGGCGTCAACGGATTCGGGCCAGTAGGTGATCTCGCCATGCGTTTCTTGTTTGATGCGCTCGAAGGCGGGCGTGTTTGGATACAAATCGGTGAGGCAGATTTCGGCGAGGCGGCCTTGGGCGTCATGCAGGGAATCGTGCAGCCAGAGCCAGGGGCCGCTGCCTCCGGAACACAGGTCCACGACGCGGGAAGCTTCGCAGGCCTGGAAGGCGTTGTTCAGTCTGGGGGCGCTGCCGCGATAGATGCGGCCGAGGCTTAGGACGGATTGCAAGGCGTCGGTGAAGTAGTCGCGGAGGAAGGCGGGGAACCAAGGCTGGTCGTGAAATTCCCAGAGGGGCATGAACGGATTAGTTTAGACCATTGTCTGCCAAGTTCGCGAATCTCAAGTTCTCGTGCGCATATTTAGTTTTCAGGCGGCTGCGGGTTTCCAGAGGGCGAGGGTGGCGCCGGTGGGGTCGGTGAAGATGCTCATCCAGCCGATGCCGGGGAGTTCGGTCACTTCCATTACGATTTTGGCGCCGAGGGATTTGGCTTTTTGGGTTGAGGCGGCGATGTCGTCCACTTCGACGTAGGCGAGCCAGGATGAGAGAGCGCCGGGGACGCGTTGTTGCATCATGCCACCGCCGGTTCCTTTGCCGGGTTTTATTACGGTGTAGGTGCCGCCGGGCATGGGGACTTCGTCGAGTTGCCAGGCGAATAGCTGGGAGTAGAAGTTCTTTGCGCGGGCGATGTCGGTGGTGTGAAGTTCGACGTGGACGAATGGGTTTGGCATTTCGATCCTCCGTGGGTAGTTCGGGAAGCGACGGGCATATATTAGCGCAGTTGGGTTGAGCGGTGTTCTCCTCATCGTACGGCTGCGAACATGAGGAAGGAAAGATGCCCGCCTGCCCTTCGCGAATGCCCCCAGGGTAAAAAGGCGGCCGCTACAAAGGCGACGGCACGGCTGCAAACACGGAAAGAGACGGGCTCGGCATTGCCAAGCACATTTGCCGGGCACAGCATGCTGTGCCCCTACGGTCGACCAGCAAGATTGACATGGAGGGTCGGGCAGAGGGGACGTCTGGGTAACGAGCGGTTCGTACCAAAGCGAAAAACGACGACGAGACACCGGTGGTCTGACGACCGCGCGCGAAGATCACAAGAGCCGGCGGGACGCCGGCGCTACGAAAATCGAAGGCGGCGTTCGTTGAAATTCATGGCGCGCACAGATCGCCTGGGCGACACGGCGGCGGGCGCAGCATGCTGCGCCCCTACGGAAATTCGAGCGAGCGCGAAATGTCATTAGGCGGCGGCGGGAGTTTGGGCTTTTAGGCGGCCGGCGCGGATGGCTTTTACCAGGGCGGCGTGGTCGCGGTCGGTCTGGTCGGCGTAGGAAGCGGCAAATTCGGCGAGGGCTGCGTCGAATTTTTCACTTTTGCCGAGATAGCCGCCGATTTGCGCTGCGTCGCCGGTGCGGGCGTGTGCGCGGGCCAGGGTCCAGCCGCAGATTTCGAGGTACTCCAGCCAGTCGCCGCGGGTCATGTTGTCCAGATCGATTTTCATTTTCATGTCGCGGAGCTGGCGAAAATAATAGCTGCGGCCTTCTTCGTCGCGAGTCCAACCGAGGAAGACGTCGCTCGCGGATTGCAGCATGCGCTGGCCGGTGACGACTCGCTCGCCGTGATTGAGGTAGCGACTCTTTCCCGCGTAAGGCTCGAGGACGGAGGGAAGCGCTTCTTTGAATTGGAGGAGCATGGGGTCGTGCTCGCCGGCCATCAGCAGAGCTACGTCGCAGCGCGTTCCTACGCTGCCGACTCCCACCACTTTTCGCGCGACGTCGATAATGTGATAGCGGTCGAGAATCACGCGGCGATCTACGGGAAGAGTCTCGCGGTAGGCGTGGAACATCTGGGTGACCTGCTTTTGCATGAGGTCGCCCTCACGCGTGTGGTACACGAGTGGGGGATGATCGACGATTCGCGTGCGGCCATTTATAACATCAGCGATTTTGGGAAAAATGTGCTCGGCGGTTTGCAAGCGGGCTTTGGCCTCGATTTGCTTCCAGCGAATTTTCGACGCGATAGTCTTGGCGTCTTTGATGAATACTTCGGCGTCCATGCGGGAATACCAGACTTCCAGGTTGCGCATTTCGGCGTACTCGCGGATGTGTTCGCGATAGGATTGCGCCATGGTAAGGACGGCATCTTCGCAGCGGTCAACGCCCATGCCGAGTTCACGCGAAGCGAGGACGATGCTGGCGGCGAGGCGCTTGACGTCCCATTCCCAGGGGGCTTGAAGAGTTTCGTCGAAATCGTTGATGTCGAACAGAAGCTGGCGCTCGGGGCTGGCAAAGCCGCCGAAATTTGCGGCGTGGCAATCGCCGCAGGCCTGCACGCGAATTCCGGTGGAGGGAGTTTTGGAGAGATCCCATGCCATCACTGCGGCCGAACCGCGGAAGAAGGCGAAAGGGGATTGGCGCATGCGGCCGTAGCGGATGGGCAAGAGTTCGGGGAGACGGCCGCGGTCGGATAGGCGGAGGATTTCTATGGGATCGGGACGGGATGAGGGAGGAGTCCAGTTAGCGTGGGAGCTGCGGGGAACTCCTTTGCGCAGGGATTTGCCCGCGGTCATGCGGGATTGGATGCTGGGGCCCATCAGGGTTGAATCTTCGCGGCGGATGCTGTGAATCTTGGCGCGTTCGGTGGGCATGGGCTCGAGTTTATGGTAGCGCGGGGGTTGGGGCAAGTCATGGGGAATGTTTTGCGGTGGCGATGAAATTTGTATGTGCCGCACCTACGGCGCTTGGCCTCGGTTCGTAATTTTTCCCAGCGTTTACACGCTGGGCTAGCTTGTGGCACGCCTCCGGCATTGATTTGGGAGACAGTGCGTTTGACGCCGGCCGACAGGTAGGTCAGCTGGTGCGAGGTGAGGCATTCGCCTCCTGCGTATGTGATCTGCGGCGCTGCAGCGGGCCCGCCACGGCGGGTAGGCGCAGCATGCTGCGCCGCCTTCGGACATTGCAAGGGCAAATCAGCCCGGGGGGGAGCTGGAACCAGTTGGTGCGCGGGAGCGTCTAATATAATAGAATCATAGTATTGGTGATGGTCCGTCATGGAGCTAGCGCGGCGGAGGGTACGACAATGATGCAGTCAGCCCAGCAGGCCACAGCAACCAGGCAGTCCACAGTTATCGGGCAGTCCGCAGCAATCAAGTCGATCCTCTTAAAGAGCTTACTCGGAATATCGTTTGCGGCGGTGCTGGCATTGGCGCCGGCGCCTGCGTTTGCGCAACACGGGGGAGGGGGCGGAGGCGGCGGATCGCATGGCGGCGGAGGCGGTGGCGGGTCGCACGGCGGCAGTGGGGGCGGCGGGCACGCGAGCAGCGGACATGCGAGCAGCGGCAGCGGATCGCACGCCACATCTAACGGAACTTCTTCCGCGAATTCGGGCGGACATTGGTGGAATCCGTTTCATGGCAGCGGCGCGAACGGCGGGGCAGCGGGAAAGGCTGGCAGCACGGGCGCGGGAGCGAATGCTGCAGGCGCGAACGCGACTACCCGATTCGCGGCAGGGAATAACACTTGGCAAGAACCGCCGGCGAACGCGCACGCAAATATGCAATCTCATTTTTACGCAAACTCGAATTCCAGAGCGACGGCTTCCGATAGCCGGACACTTCACCGCACGACGAGCAATGGAGATTTTTCGTCAGCCCGTATATCGCAGAATGATTTTCGACGGCGTCCGATCATATATTACCCGTTCAATCCGTTCGGTTTTGGGTATGGATATGGGTATCCGTTTGGATTTGGCTTCGGCTTTGGTTGTGATCCACTCTGGGACATCAACTGTCCTCTGGGCTACGACTTTGGTTATGGCGGCTTCGGATACGGCGGCGGGTTCGGATACGGCGGCAACTTTGGTTATTACGGCGGCGCGACAGGATTGGGATACGGCGGCGGATCGGACATGAATTTCGAGGTCAGCGGTACCGACGCTGGTGCTGCGGGCGAAGATATGTCTTCTACCGTGGAGAAGGCAGGTGAGTGGCAGAATGCGCCGGACAACAGTTCGCAGAGTAATGTTGCGAACGCGCAGCCTTACGTGGTGGTTTTCTTGCGCGACGGCTCGAGCTACGCGGTGAGCGATTACTGGCTGGCGGGAGGCAAGCTGCACTACGTGACGTCCTACGGCGGGGAAAATTCCGTGGATGCGAATCAGCTTGACCTGCAACGCACGGTGAACGAAAACGCGTCGCATGGAATTACTTTTACGCTGCGGCCGGCGCCGGCAAGCGATGCTACCGGCGGCGCGCCAAAGAGTTTGCAACCGGCGCCATCCAACGACAACCAAACTCCGACGCAAAGTCCGCAGTAGTTTGACTCTGCAAATCGGGAGCTTCAGGCGGGCGCCGCGGCGAATCGGCGGACGCGGCGTGGGTGTCGCACCTACGGCGCTTGGGCCGTCTTCCGGATTTTTCCCAGCCCTTACGGGCTGGGCTAATTTTTCTGCCGCGCCTACGGCGCTGAAGAAACGAGAAGTCGAAAGAAAAATGCTGCACGGGTTTGCCGCGCGACAGCGGGCGCAGATGCTGCACCCCTACGGATGCGGGGTTCGCCGCACCCGATCGGGGAGCTTCAGGGGCTAAAGCCCCTGGTGATGAACTGCGGTAATGTCGCCCCTAAAGGGGCGACCCACAAAGATTGCTTCGTTTACAGGACGGTGCTAACTCCTCGGCTTGTTGACTTCGCAGTTTGCTAAGGCCACAGCTTGCTGACTCACCAGCTTGTTGACTTCGCAGTTTGTTAAGGCCACAGCTTGTTGACTCCGTAGTTTGTTAACGCCACGGCTTGCTGACTCCGTAGTTTGTTAACGCCACGGCTTGCTGACTCCGCAGCTTGTTAACTTCGCGGTTTGTAGCGCCACGGCTTGCTGACTCCGCAGCTTGTTGACTTCGCAGTTTGTTAAGGCCACAGCTTATTGACTCCGCGGTTTGTAGCGCCACGGCTTGCTGACTCCGCAGATTGTTAACTCCGCAGTTTGTAGCGCCACCGATGATGTCGATTCGCGTACATGCATCGTGGTAATCTTGAAACGGCATGGGAAAATTGCGGATATTGGTTGCGGACGATTTCGAGACGGTCCGCAAAGGCGTGTGCGCGGTTCTTTCGTCGCGCGAAGACATCGAAGTGTGCGCGGAAGCGGCCAACGGCGAGGAAGCAGTGCGCAAGGCCAAGGAATTGAAGCCGGACATCGTGATCATGGATTTCTCCATGCCCGTGATGGACGGCCTGGAAGCGTCGAAGAGAATTCTGCAAGCGTTTCCGGATATGCCGATACTGATGTTTTCGATGCACAAGATGGAGGCTTTGACGCAGGCGGCTAAGAACGCGGGCGTGAGCGGGTTCGTCACAAAAGGGGAGTCGGCGCAGAATTTGCTGCGGGCGGTGGACAGCGTGTGGAGGAGAGAGCCTTTCTTTATACTGGAATCGTAGGCGCGGCGGAGCGAAAACGAAAAGGGGAGAGCCAAGGCTCTCCCCTTTTTGTGGTTCGGAATCTTTCGGACTTAGCGGTCGGCGCGAAGCATCACGGTCAACGGCTTGGTGGCTTCGAGCTTGGTGGCTTTCTTGAGTTTCTTGGCCATGTTGTTGATCCTCCAGTTTTTTGTTTGCCTTATTGAGCAGACGCCTGAATGGATGCACATCGGGTGCCAAAGCTGCTTGCGGATTGGGCTTTGGCTATGTCCTTTGAAGGCTTGCAAATAGGCGGGGGCGGCGGAGGGCCAGCATGAGGAAGGTCGCGCGCGACGTTGAGTAAATCAACGGGCGGTGAATTATTCAACGAACACCTACTCATCCCGGCGCGCCGGGGTGAGGCATTTTTGCTTGCCTTACCACGAAGAAAGTCAAAAGAGCCGGCGAGACGCCGGCGCTACGAGAACCACAAAGCGCCTGGGCGGCGTTACAGCGGGCGCAGCATGCTGCGCCCCTACGGCGTCTGGGCAGGTTTACGCAGGGGGTGCGGCTGCGGAGTCGTCGGTGTGGACGCGCTCGGGGCGGAAACCGATGCCGACTACGTAGGCGGGAATTCTGCGCAAGATGGGGAAGTGGGTGAGGAGTTTTACGACCAAGGGAACGGAGAGTTGTTTTTGGCTGGCAAGAACGCGGCCGATGACGCGATTCTGGATGAGGACCTGCATTCGCTGTGTCATGCGAGTGGGGAATTCGCGGCGGCGTTGAACGGCGGCGAGATCGTCCTCGGTGACAGTGCTGTACGGGACTTCTGACGCAGGCGCGGTGCGATTGTCTGTTGCTGCCGAGTTGCTGCCCGCTTTCGCGGCGGAAAGAGCGCCGTCATTTTGCAATCCGTTGCGCAAAAAAGACGAATCAATCGGAGCGGCGTTCGATGCTCCAGCCTGCGCGGGCGTGAGACCCATGGCGAGTGCTTCGGGAAGAGCGCTGTCTCCAGGCGACATTTCGGAATTTAGCGCGTCCATCAAGAGAACAGCGCCGGGTATGGAGCCACGCCGAAAAGCGGGCGCAAGAATATTGGCGGCGGCTACGGCGTCTTGTATCGCGAGATTGATGCCGACGCCGCCGATCGGCGACATGGCGTGCGCGGCGTCTCCGATGCAGAGCAATCCCTGGCGATACCACTGCTTCAGGCGGTCCACGGTAACGGTGAGCAGTTTGATGTCGTCCCAGCTTTTTAATTCAGCGACACGATCGCGAAAATAAGGCGAAAGTCTGGCGATTTCTTCGCGGAAGGCGGGCAAGCCGCGTTCACGAATGGGGTCGAACCCGCCTTTTGGAATCACGAAAGCGCACTGCCAATAATCTCCGCGCTGGATCTGCACGAGGATGTGGCCGGAATCAATGTGACCGAAAGTTTGCGCGGGATCACTTGGCTTGCGCGAAATGCGCATCCAGAGGACGTCGATGGGCGAGCCTAGATTTTCCACTTGCAGGCCGGCTTGTTCGCGAACGACGGAACGGCGGCCGTCCGCGCCAATTACAAGTTCAGCACGGACTTCGAGCGGGCCGAATTGGGTTTTTGCGCGTACGCCGGCGACGCGATCGCCCTCGAAAATCAGGCCGGTGACTTCGGCCTGCATGCGCAAATTAAATTCGGGATAGCGTTTGGCGTGGTCGGCGATGAAATTCAGGAAATCCCACTGCGGCATCAGGGCGATAAATTTGCAGTGCGTGGGGAGATGAGTGAAATCAGCGACGGTCGATTTCACGTCGCCAATTTGCACGGCTATATCACGAAGCTCGTCGTGTGGTAGCTTCAGGAATTCGTCGAGAAGGCCAAGCTCGTGCAGGACTTCGAGCGTGGAGGGATGGATGGTGTCGCCGCGAAAATCGCGCAGAAAATCGGCGTGTTTTTCGAGGACCAGGACTTCTACGCCGGCGCGCGCGAGCAGATAAGCCAGCACCATTCCCGCCGGGCCACCGCCCGCGATGCAGCAACGCACGTTGATTTTCTGAACCGGCGCTTCGTCAGGCATGGTCGATTACATTCAATTCGTGCGGCACGTGCATTTCAGAACTTGTGAAAGCACTATCATGGCCTATTGTACTTCAAAATACGCGGTGCTGACCGCAGAACGGTAAGTCCTGGAGATTTCATCGGCAGGTGGATTAGAATTCGAGGTAATTCGACGAGGCCTGGCAATGAGGCACTTGGGCATGCCGCCAATCGCTTTTTGTTGCGCTGCGCTGCTACTTTATATGGTTGTCGGCGGTCAGCCGCATGCTAGCGGGCAGCAGCCCAGCGCGGATTTGCCAAAGGTGTCGTTGATAGACAAGCCGGCGCCGATTTATTCCAGCGACCCGAATGATTCGTGGAATCGGATTTTCTATTTCTTGTTCTCGCGACGGCTTGAAATACGTCTCTCAGATGATTTTCCGGAAGGCGCGCCGTTTTTCGAGAAGGTAAGTACTCGGTCGTTCGAACGCGATGAGGTTGGAGATCGAGCTATCGACCCGCTCTATCCTGGCACTTTTGTGAATACGGGAGAGCTGGTGGTTCTGTCAGACGCCGCTTACCCCGAATTCGCAAAGTCATTGAATGATGCGCTGACTGACGAGATCCCGCGTTCTAACGTGGCGCGAGCCTTGATGCAGAACGATCTGTGGGGCGCTTACGATATTCTTTTTTACAGACTGGTTGATCCGTTTGAGGCGCAATTCGGCCGGCGCAGGCGAGCGTTGCTGGACTTGACGGCGAGATTGATCAAGAAAATTGCTCTGACGGCTGAAGAAATTAGAGCGCTTCCGGATAATTATTCCGCGGCGATTCGGGACGACTCGCTTACCGATGTCTTTCGGAAAGATAGCGGATGGATCGAAGTGCGATGGTTCCCGGAGCGCGACCATGATTTTTCAGCAGGTTTCAGGCGCGTGTCGCGCGTATTTTTGAAGCCGGCCCATCCACCGGGCGACATACAGAAGTTTTTGAACGCGCAGCGGGGCCGTGACGAAGATTCTTTCGGCCGGACGGCAAACCCGGTGGAAGATCTAGACGGCGTTGCGCTCGTAACCCAACTGCTGGTGATTGATAGGGAGGGCAACCTGCTTCCGACGAGGCTCACCAGCGAAGTTCAGGTGCGACACTTCGAAAAAAATGAGAACGGAACATTTAAGAGAACGACGATGCAGGTGTGCGAAATCAGCCGCAAATTATCCGTCAGCGCGCCGGAATCGGGCGGGTTGATTCTCGAAGACGACGATTCGCGAGCGTATCTGGGACATTACACTTTCGCCCAGGTGCAATCGCGGCCCGCGAGCGGCGCTTCGGATGCGCATGAAACTGAGGTGATCTCTCCGCCGGTGCAGGTGAAGCTGAGAACGCGTTGCGCGCAGTGTCATCTGGAAGATCTTACGATGATTCGCACGTTCGCGATTGGTATGCCACCGCATGCTCCTTCGGTAAGGCAGTTGGATCCTGAAGCCGACGAAATTGCGAAATTCGACATCGCGCAAAAGCTGAAGGAGGGGAATTTCCGGGCGCTGCGCGCGTATTTTGATGGGCAAAAAACGCGCTGGTGAAAAACGTTGCGGTGGATTGTTGATTCACTGAAGGCAGCCGCGCTAAGTTGAATGTGTTTAGCTAGTTACAGGACACGGGGCGAAGTATTTAAAAAGTGCGATTCAAGAAGTGCTCACACGGAAAATTATTTTTAGAGGGAAAATTGCGTGTAACTTATTGGAAGACATTTAGTTGCGCCTTGGACGAGTTATGCTCACACGCACAAGGACTTGCATTATTTTTTGAATTCGCGTAGAACTTTTCTTGTTATTGTCGAAATCCGCGCAGAGAAGACCGCAGTTCGCTTTATCCGAAACGCAAACACGAACCTGACGGCATGAGCATTGCCAAGTACTAATGGCGGGCGCAGTATGCTGCGCCGCCTACGCGTGCTCGGTGCTGGCGTACGCCGAGGTTCCCACGTCGGCAACCGGCGCGCCAATCGGGAGATTGGCGTTCCGGGCTACCTCGACCCCTGCATTCCTGAAGTTGTACGCAATTTGCAACGCACGTAAATCTGCTTTGGAGGACGCATGCCGAATTACAACGCGCAAGTTCCGCCATATTCAATTTTTCCGGGCGATGTGGCGCTCGCCTTCAACAACGAATCGCCCGCGGCGGGGCAGGCTAGCCAGCAATTCGCCTTGCCCAGCTACGCAGGATTTCCCGAGAACGGCCGCACGATACGCTGGCAGATCAGCTTCGGCACAGCGCCCACGGCGGTCAGCATCCAATTGCAGACCGCGATGAACGATGTGGATGCGCAGTACGCCGTACCTACAGGCGCTGCCAACATGAACTCCACGTTGACGACGGGCGACAACCTGGTGGCTACCGGGGTTCGCGCGAATTTTGTCCGGGCGAAAGTTATTTCGATTACGGGCGGCGCCGGTGTGACCGTGCAGATTTTGGGATGACGCAGTCTTGTGTCCGGTGTAACGGCGAACGTGTTCTTCGCGCGGGTGTTTAGTTGCCTGCGCAGCAGCGGGCCCGCCACGGCGGGCAGGCGCAGCATGTTGCGCCCCTACAGACCCGGCACGTAATCGTCGCATCGGTCTCGATGGTGCGATCGAAACCTTCGTCGCGAAACGAGCTTCCTGAGCGGGGGCGGCGGGTGTTACCGTGATGATCGGGTCGGGCTGCGGAATCCTAGGCGCCCGAGGAAGGTAACTCGATTTGGCGGAAGGCGTGTTCGCGATCAAACGGTTGGGTCATGGCAAGAAAGCATTTGCCGCGGTGCTGGCGATTGGCGGGGCGATCGTCGCGTTGATGCCTGGGCACTTGCGTGCGCAGGCGTCCGGAAAATTGACACCGCCGGCGCCGAGCCAATCTGCGTCTCAAGCTCACACGGAGCCGCCGTCTGCAGCGCAAACGGCTGAAGCGCCGGCGCAAGTGGTTCAGCGGACGGTCAGCGTGACGTTCGATTACGATTTTTCTGCTTTTCCGCCGTGCTCGGCCAAAGTGACCAAGAAGTGCATTCAACAATTCAATGTGTGGGAAGTTTCCGCGCCTACGCCGATTTTTCTTTTTAGTATTCCTATTCCGCCAGACGCAAAAGGATTGGTGAAGGGAATTACCGGGACGGCTTCGAAAAAACGAGCCTTATTTACGGGGCCGCATCGGTTTGGAGTGTCGGCGAAAATGGCTCCGCCGGGTGGCGAGTCGGATCCGTATCGATGCATGGTTTTCGCGCAAGTGCTGCCTGACAATCCGGCGGCACCCGTACAGACACCAAGCAGTTCATCTCCGCAAAAATAATCTTCGTATTGTTGTGCCCTCTGCTTCGCCGAATTGAATGTCGACCTCGTTGTTGATTGCCTGTGTTCGGGCGGGCACAGCATGCTGTGCCCCTACAGTCAAATTCGAACTGCGTGATTAAGAGCAACTGGCTTCATCGATGTGGGACACGTCCGCGCCAGCGGAAAAATCGACGCCTGCGGGACTCGAACCGGCTTGGCGGAGGGCGTGTCCCGCTACCCGTTTGAAGAAACAAATCAAACATGCCCGTTCCGCTGCGCCTTCTGCGCCGATCGAAAAACCGCCGGCGAGACGCCCTTCGACCGGGCTCAGGGCAAGCCGGCGCTACGAAAGGCGGAAAATGGCGATAGCTGCAAACAAGAAGACGCAGCAGGTCAAATCGAAAAGGCGCGTTGACATGAAACAGCAGGTCGGCGGGCTGGCGGAAGCGCTGCGGGAAGAAGGGATTGACGAACGTGCGATCGCGCACGGGTTCGCGAGTTTGCATAGCAAACTCAGCGGGAGCGAGGACAAGGGCGATCTGAAACTTTTCTTTGACGTGCTGAAGGAAAATCATCGCACGCTTGAGCCGCCGAGTGCGTCCGATCGCAGCAGCGCCAATGACGGCCCTGTCACGATAATCCTGAAGCACAACGTTCCGCGGCCGGCGCGTTAGGAGAGATTCTGCCGGCGGATAGTCGGCGAATGCGTGTCAGCGGGCCCGCCGCGGCGGGCAGGTGCAGCATGCTGCGCCCCTACAAATGCGAGCGGCGCTGCGTTCCGGGTCTGCCAACGACCTGCTGCGGACTTTATGCTAACCGTCACATCCGGGATGGAGCGTTTCGCGAGTAACGAAGCAGGACGCACACATGTCGACTTGCACTACGAGCCGTTTCCTAAGCAGAGGGAATTTCACGCTTCGCCGGCGAAGTACAGGCTTTTCGGCGGGGCGGCGGGACCGGGAAAATCGAAGGCGCTGCTGATGGAAGCGGTTCTGCAGGCACACGAGCATCCGGGAGTGAATACGCTTTTGTTGCGGCGGACATTTTCCGAGCTGGAGCAATCCCTGCTGCTTTATTTTCGACGCGACATTCCTCGCGAGCTTTATAAAAGCTACAACGAATCAAAACACGTGGTGACGTGGTGGAACGATTCCACGACGCGCTTCGGGTATTGCCAGAGCGAAGCAGACGTTTACCAGTATCAAGGTGGCGAATTTCTTTTTATCGGAATTGATGAGCTTACCCTCTTTACCCTCCGCCAGTGGCAGTTCCTCACGTCACGTAACAGGTGTCCCGTGCCGGACGCGTTCGCCTGCATGGCCGGTGCTACCAACCCCGGTAACATCGGGCATGCGTGGGTGAAGTCGCTGTGGATCGATAAACAACCCGCGTCCGGCATGGAACATCCCGAAGAGTTTGACGCAAGCGATTACGATTTCATTCCTGCGCGCGTTTCGGACAATCCGATTTACGCGGGCGATGAAAATTATTTGAAGACATTGCGCGCGCTGCCTTCGCATTTGAAGCGGGCGTTTCTTGATGGCGACTGGGACGTTTTCGCGGGGCAATATTTTGACAGGTTTGATTGCTCGCGGCATGTGGTGCGCGCGGAGCGGGTTGATTGGAAGCCGTGGTGGGCGCGGTGGATTTCGATTGATTGGGGGTTTGAGCATCCGGCGGCGGTGTATTGGCATGCGCAGGTGCCGGCGAACGGCGGGCCCGCCTTAGCCAAAACAGCGATTGGCGCTTCAGCAGATCCTTCACCTGGCCAGCAGGGCCAGGTTCAGGATGAAAATCCTCGTCGGATTTTCACGTATCGCGAGTATGTGACGCATCGGACTTCGCCGCGGGATTTGGCGCGGGAGATCGTTGAGCGGAGTCTCCTCAGCGGACATTCCGCGCGCCGGGAGGAATCTGCTCTTGGTCCGTACGCACCGCAACAGCAGATCCCTCGTCGGCCACAAAACGGCCTCTGTCGGGATGACAGCGCGGTGAGGACTGGTAGTGGGCAGGAGAAGATTGACGCGATTTATCTTTCGCCGGATGCGTTTGCGCGGCGGACGGATGAGGCGTCTATCGCGGATCAGATGGGCGACGTTTTCGTGGCGGCGGGAATGCCGCGTCCTGTTCCGGCGGACAACGACCGCGTGGGCGGGTGGATGTTGATGTACCAAATGCTGGACGCGGGGGAGTGGCTGCTCACGGAGAATTGCGTTGAGCTGATTCGAACGATTCCGAACCTGGTGCGCGATCCGGCGCGGGTGGAAGACATTGAAAAGATGGATGGCGACGATCCCGCCGACGCGGCGCGGTATGGGTTGAAGTCGCGTTATGGCGCGGGACGAGCGTGGCAAACTTCACCGCCGCTTGAACAGCGGGTTGCGGAGCGGGTTACGTCAACGGATCCAACGGGACGCGCGATGCAAATGCGCAAGTTTCAGGAGGAAGAGAAGCGTCGGGTGCAGCCGGTCTCATTTTTGCATCATCACCGGCGGAGATAGCACAGCCGCTTAAAACCTGCACAACCTATGAACATTCAGACTATTTGGCGGAGAATTTCGGCGACGCGTTATACGCGGGCGCTGGAGGCGGACGTGGCGCGGCTGAGGGCGGAGAATCGGGCGCTGCTGAATTCGATACTTGGAATTGCGGGGGTTCCGCCGATTACGGTGCTACCTGATTCGGTGTCGATAGGAGCACAGGAAGCGCGGTCTCTGCGTCTCGAAAGCGATCGTGGAAGTGGGACCGCCGGCGCCACGCAGGTCAGGCTTCCTGTTGCGAAAATGAAAGCGACGGACGGGAAGACGCAAGGGGCAAACATGGTCACGCCGATGCGCAAACGTTCGTGGCACCAGATTTACCGCATGCTGGAGATTGATTCGGCGAGGAAGAAGCCCGCCTCGGCGGGCAAGCCACAGGAAGCAGTAGACATCCCACCGGCTACGACGCGGGGCTAGTGCCGGGCGTAACGGCCTCGGCCGTGCTTCAGCGCGCACCGCACGCGGTGCCTCCACCGGATGTTTGGGCTTTAGCCAACTTGCCGGCGCGCACTTTTGTTTTACGTTTTCCAATACATTTGATTTTACAAAACTGGAGGGAACATGCCGTTTATTCGAGGGCGTTACCACATCAATCCAATTGCCGGGGAGGCGCTGGAAGCGGCGCGGGCGGCCGAAGCTGCGCTATCTGAGTTGGAGGAGGAGGCGGATGGCGCGCTGGCTGATTCCGCGGACTCGCAGTCAGATCAGAGTGGAGAAGATGACGACGAGTTCGGCGGAAACGCTTCGCAAGCAGGAGCCGGACCGATTCACCGTGTAGAGATCGAAGCGGCGGAGCTGGTGCCGTCGCATTCGGGGCGGGCGCAGCGCGGGTTTGTTGCGCATGTGCATCGCGAGGGTGCTGGAGCTCCTGGGATGCGCGGCGGGGTTGCGTCGAGCTCGCCGAGGCTGCCGGGGGAGTATTCGGCGAGTGCGTATGCGGCGCGTCCGCAGACACATGTCTTTGCGGGGCATCGAGATTTGATAAGTTTTCTGCGGGATGAATTTGCGAAGGATTGCGCCAAGTAACGAACTAAGCGACATCGCGCTTGATCGGTTCTTATTTGCGGAGACGCTTACAGAAGCATTTCGACATCCCAAGACCCCAGAAATATCCCAACGTCAGCCATAACGCCAGGTCAAACAGAATCCTGTAAAAGCCGTGGGTATTAAAGAAAAACAATCCGGGGCGCTGGTAATAGTCGAATGCCGTAGTAGTGACGAACATCGTCAGGCCAAAACCTAAAATACCCAACAGTATCCACCGGCGCTTAGCCTTGGCGATGACCTTGTCTTCGTCGCCGCTCGATAACGGTTCCATTGCTCAAACAATAACATAAATCCACACGTCCCTAGCGAGACATACATGTCCACACAGAAGCAAATTCCGATAGCGGATCCGGCGATTGTGCCGGTGGAAGGGCCGACGCGGGCAGCTAATGCGGGAACTGGATTTGCGAGCGCTGCGAATTCGTCGCGAGGACTTACCGAGAGCGCGGGCATTTCCGTCGCATCTGCGGCGAATCCTTTTGGGGCGAACAACGAGCAGTTGCCGGATAGGTTGCAGGAGGCGTTGCGACGGCTCGTGTTCCAGTTTTCGACGGAATCGGAATCGACGCGGCGGCAGGAAGTGCGGCGGATCAAGCAGGCGCACCAATTTTGGCGGGGGCTGCAATATTTGTGGTGGAGCGAGCAGGACCAGAACTGGCATCTTCCGTTCGAGCAGAAAATGACGGACGGCTCGACCATCGAAGATTTGCCGCGTTACGAGTTCGTCACGAATATTTATCAGGCGTTTGGGTTGTCGCTGGTTTCGGTGCTTTCGCAGGACGTGCCGCGGGTGCGGTTTTTTCCTTCGTCGGCGCAGGCGGAAGAGGATGTGGCGGCAGCGAAGGCGGCTACGGAAGTGGCGGGGCTGGTTGAGCGGAACAATCGCGTGGGGAATTTGATTGTCGATGAGGCGTTTCAGCTTTGGACAGACGGGAAAGTTGGCGCGTATGTGCGGTTTGTGGTGGATGGGCAGCGGTTTGGATTTCATCCGGAGACGGAGATTGGCGCGAGGGAAGTAAGGATTGGCGGGGATGTTTACGTTTGTCCGGAGTGCAGCGCGGAGACGGCGGCAAACGATACGGGCAGCGAAGGATCGCTAAGTGGCAGCATTGATGCGCCGGGCAACGAAGGGCAACAGCAGATCCCTCGCTCCGCTCCCTTCCTTCGTCAGGGCAAGCGGGATGACAGCGTTTCTTCAGTTCCGCCAGAGGCCGATGTTTCGCAGGGCTCATCTGGGGCGCTGCAGTGCAATTTTTGCGGGGCGGTGTTGACGGAAGAGGATTTTGTGGCGGCGGAGACGGTTACGGTGCCGGCGGGGCAGACGCGGCTGCGGGTGCCGAACGGGCAGGAGGTGATCACGATTGTTGGCGGGCTGGAGCTGAAGACTCCGCCGTGGGCGAACGAGATGCATGAGTATCCGTACTTGCAGTGGAATCTCGAGGTGCATCAGGCGCGCCTGCGAGCGGCGTATCCGCATGCGGCGGACAAGATTGGATCGCCGGTTGCGCCGGGGGCGCAGCAGTACGAGAGGCTGGCGCGGCTTTCGCAATCGCAGGGCGGGCCGCTGACCGAAGGCGGGGACTTCAACATCAATTTGATTACGTTTCAGAGGACATGGCTGCGTCCCTGGGCGTTTTTCGCGCTGGACGATAAATCCATGCGCGACGAATTGCTGCAAATGTTTCCGGACGGGGCGTACGTGGCGTTTGCGGGCGATGCGTACTGCGAATCGCGCGACGAAAATATGGACGATCACTGGCGCGTGCTGCACGCGCTACCGGGAGACGGGTCGAGCGGGCGTCCGGCGCTGGGGGACGCGCTGATCAGCGTGCAGGAACGGTTCAATTCGCTTTCGAATTTGCAGATGGAAACTTACGAGTACGGAATCCCGCCGATTTACGCGGACAGCGAAGTGCTGGATTTCGATTCGTTGCAGAACCAAACGGCCGAGCCAGGTTCGCATTATCCGGCGCGGGCGAAACCGGGCCAGTCGCTGGCGGCGGGATTTTTTCAGCCTGAGCCGGCGGAAGTTCCCGGCGATCTCGCCGAACACGCTGCAAATTTGATGGGGCCGATCGCGCAGTTTCTTACCGGAGCTTTTCCGGCGCTTTTTGGCGGAGCGATGTCGAACAACGACACGGCTTCCGGCTACGCGATGGCGCGGGACCAGGCCATGGGGCGCATCGGGCTCGTTTGGCGGCGGATGAAATTCTTCCATGCGGACATCATGCTGCTGGCGGTGGATTGTTTCCGGCGCAACCGTCCGAATGATGTGGAAGTGACGCTGCTGGGGGCGGGAGCTGCGTTCGAGTCGCAATGGATTCGGTTGGCAGACCTGAAGGGGAATTTATTCAGCTACCCGGAGACGGACGAGCAGTATCCGACGCTGTGGTCGCAGCAACGCGCGGTCTTGTTGCAATTGATTGCGAATCCTGACCCGCAGATTCAGGCGGTGCTGGCGCATCCTGAGAATATGGCGCTGGTGAAGAGGCTAATTGGGCTGGAAGAATTTGTGATTCCGGATGAGGAGTCGCGCACGAAGCAGTACCGAGAAATCGCGCAGCTTGTGGCCGAGCTTCCGCTCGTGAAGCGGCAGGACGTGACCAGCGCGGTGAATCCGGCGTTTAAGGAAGCTGTTGCGAGCGGTGTTGACGCGGAGATTATTTTGCCCAGCATTATGCCGGACGAGTTTGCGGACAATCACGCGGTGGAGTTGGAAATTTGCATGCGGTGGTTTTCGTCGGATGCGGGGCAGGTGGCGAAGATTGAAGCGCCGCTGGGGTATGCGAATGTTCGCGCCCACGCTTTGTTTCACCGCGATTACTTGCAGAAGCAGCAAGCGGCAGCGGCACCGCAAACATCTCCGATGGCCGCGCCGCGAGCGCGTAGATAGTCCATTGGCCGCGCCACAGCGGGCGCAGCATGCTGCGCCCCTACGAAAGCAGGGTGATTAGCCACATTTATAGAGTGCGTTCGATGTTGGTGGTAGAGCGGGAGCTGCCGTAGGCGCTCTTTTGTGTTGGCGGCGGAGCGACCAGGCGGACGACGTGCAGGAGCCTTTCGGGCTTGAAGGGTTTTGCCATGCAGACGACCGCGCCGAGCTGATGGCTGGCGGCGTAGTCGGCGGGTTGCGCTGCGCGCGTCAATAAAATTACGGGGACGTGCTGCAGGCGATCGTTGCGTTTGATGATCAGGCAGAGATCGTGGCCGCTCATGTCCTTGCCTTCGACTTCCGCTAGGAAGCAAACCGGCACGGTGGTGCGCAGAACTTCGAGCGCTTCCTGAGCCGTAGGCACGACGATAACGGTGTAGCCGTCCTGACTAAGAACGTTGCGCATGATGTCGGCAGTGCGCTGATCGGATTCGACAGCGAGAACGACTGACGGCTGTTTCCTTTGCGCGGCCGGGATTGCGGAATTGCGGCCGCCGACGGCGAAGGGATCACCCTTGGCGGCATCCTTGCTGTCGTTTATTTGCGCGGCTTTGGACGCGGCGAACTGAACGGCAACTCCGTAATGTCCGCCGTCTTGTTCGGAGACGCGGACTACTTCAGCGCGCTGCGGGGTGTTCAACGCAGCAGCGGCGGTGGAGTACGGAAACGTGACGTCGAGAATCTGGCCTTTCCAGTAGCCGCCGCGGGTGGCGGTGAAAAGGAGGCCGTCGCGCGAGACGTCGATGCTCTTGCAGACTTCTTCAAAAGGCTCGGGAGAATCCACGGCGCGCACGTGAACCTGCGCGGAAATTTTCGCGCGTTTGCGGCGGCGTCGTTCTACTTGAGCGGCGGTCTCTGCGGCGGCTTTAGCGTCTGCGGAAGTAATTGTCGTGCTCATCCCACACCTCAGAATTTTTCGGGCGCGTGGCGTCCGGGCGAATCAGCGGCGGCTGAAGAAGGCTTGGTCCGCGCTGGCATATATAGATGTACAGGGTGGTGGCGAGGCGGGGAATAGTACCTTGGTTTTAATCCGACGCAATTTGAGATGCACCTGTCTGCGGCTCGCGTAAGCTAAGGTCTTGCAGCAGGTTAGGAGCGGCGATACCTGTACTCGTACGGTTACCTGTAAGAATCAATGTGGAAAACAATCTGGAGCTCGGAGCTAGATCGTGACACCTAATTTCCGATGACATTGCCAAGCACTCGTGCCGGGCACAGTATGCTGTGCCCCTACGATGCGGATCTTGGCGCGGATCAATATGCGTCGAAGTTGTTGTTGTTTTCGCCTTGGGAGCGCTGGGCGAGTTTTCGCTGGGAGATGTTGACGACCCAGGAGGCGATGTTGGACTGCGTCACCGGTGCGGGGAGACGCTTGAGCATGGATTTCCAACTGTAAAATTTCAGGTACATGTCCTGAACGTTTTTCTCGATTTCTTCGGCGGAGAAATTTTTGGGCTTGATGTGGCAGAACTCGCCGGGGAAGCGGCCGATGTCTTCGAGACGCAGAATGCGGTCGTCGGCCTTCATTTTTTCGAAGAACATGGTGCCTTTTTCAGGACAGAGGATATTGAAGTAAGCGACCGGAACTTTTTCCTTGTGCAGGAACTCCAGCGTGTGTTCGAAGACGCCCTGCTGTTCGGTGTCCCAGCCGAAGATAAAGTTGAGCGAGTAGCTGATTCCGCGTTTGCGCAGATTGCCCAGCATTTCGCTGTAGCGATCCACCTTGTTGAAATTTTTGTTCATGCCTTTGAGGGTGGCGCGGTCGATGCTTTCGAGGCCCATGTTGACGTGGAGCAGGCCGCTGCGCTGGGCCAAGTCCATATACTCGTCGTCGTAGCATAGAAACGAAGTCCACAGCGCGGACCAGCGGAGCTTCAGCGGAATCATGGCTTCCATCAAAGCCATAGCGCTGGCGCGCTTGCCGCCGAAATCGCTATCGCCGAAGAAAACATTCTTCGATCCGGTGTGCTTGATGTCCTCGATCACGTCTTGAACCGGGCGAACGCGAAAGCCTCCGCCGAGGTACAGGCGCTCGGAGCAGAACTCGCACTGCATGGGGCAGCCGCGGGAAGACATTAGCGAGAAGGTCTTGAACGGGCCGTATTTTTTCAGATCCAGCATGTCCCAGCGCGGCAAGGGCAAATTAGCGATGCTTTTCATCTGGGGCGCTTGATAAACCTTTTGCAATTTTCCGGCCGCGGCATCTTCGAGCATTTGTGACCAGATCGGCTCGCCTTCGCCGATTCCGATTGCGTCGCAATGCTTGGCGGCTTCGTCGGGGTGAAACCAGACATGCGGGCCGCCCATGATCACAGGGATGCCCCGATCGCGGAACTTGCGGGCAACGTCATATCCGCGAATTGAGTGCACGGTCCAGGACGTGATGGCCACGAGATCGGGCTTGCAATCGAAGTCGATGTCCTGAAGCTGTTCGTCAACGAGTGTGACATCCCAGCCCTTCGGGGTGAGCGCGGCGAGATAAGGAAGCGTGAGGGGCACGAGCGCACGCATACGCGATTTGAAGACGGTTCGGTCGTTTTTTGAAAGGTAGTGCGAAGGCTGAATGATTAGGATTTTATTATTCATGACTCTCCGGGTAAAAAAATCGAGTGATATCCTTTCTGCTGCGCGCTACTGCACGTTCGCGGCGAGATGGACTGCAGGTTGTTGATTCGCTGGACAATCAGTCCCCCAGACCTGGCTCAAGATCCAGCTGTTCCAACGCCAAAATTTTAGCTGTCGGCTTCCACGGATGTCAAGGCCGGAGAATCTTAAGAATATACATGGAGAAGCCACTATGGCTGCCACCCCTGCCACGATCAACGGTTCACAAAACGGTCCGGTCGAACCGGGCGTGAAGTCGCCGGCGCGGACTGCTGTGGAATCGGGGACGCCGAATCTCGGCGCGACAGATGACGAAATTCTGGGCTTGACGACGAAGGTGCGGCGAAGAGATTCTCGCGGCGCGCAAACGCCGGCGGAGACTTCGCACGCAGCCACTGACCTCGATCAACTGGAATTGGATTTCGCGGGCGAAAATCGAGGGCGCAACGGCGAGACAACGAGCGGTGTTTCTTCCGGCGCGTCTGAAAGACGGAAGGCCGCAAAAAACGGTGATGCAGAAAGCATCGACGATCGCGCGGGGGCGGCGGCTGAAGCAGTCACTGCAGCCGGCATAGCAGAGCCCGCGCACTTGAAAACGGCGCTCGAAGCAAACCCCGAATTGCGCGCGGCATGGCGAGAGGCGAAAGCTTATCGCGAAACTTTTGCAACGCCGGAGGCAGCGCGCGCCGCCACAGGGATGCTCGCAGACCTGAATAGAATGGACGCGCTGTTTTTCTCGCGCCGACCGGAAGACCATGAGCAGCTCGCGCGGGCGGTGGCAGATTTGGACCCTGATGCGTTTGCATCACTCGCACGCGCGATGACACAGGTTGCGCAGACGGCCGGCGCCACGTTTCCTGCAATCGCCGCGCGATCGGCGGTAGCGAATCGTGCTGCCGGGGCACAGTCTGCCGCAACGGACAGGGGATCGTTCGGCGAGCCGCGAACACGCGGGGAACTGCAAGAGCAAATCCCTCGCTCCGCTCCCTTCCTTCGTCAGGGCAAGCGGGATGACAATGCTGTGGTGGGCCCCAACGCTCCGGCAAGTAGCGTCGTTTCTGGCGTCACGCCCGCACAGGAGGAATTCTTCCACTCGACGAATGCGGCGGCGGTTGAGGGCGTGGTGGAGGCAATCGAAGCGCAGGTGGAACGGCTGCTGCCGGAAGGGATCTCGAAAAGCGCGCGCAATCGCGTGGTGGGAGAGATTTATCGCGAGCTGGATTCCACTCTGCGAGCAAATCGTACACTTACACAGCAGATGCGCGACGCGTTTAGGTCTGGCGAGCTTGATACAAATCACCAGAAGGCGATCGTTTCGCTGATCACGGGACGCGCGCGGCAGGCGTTACCCGGAGTCGCCAAACGAGTGCTCAATGAATGGACGACGACGGTTGTCTCCGCGAATCAGCAGCGTCGGGAGCGCCAGCGCACTGCCGAACGGCGCGTGGACATTGGCGGAGCGGGCGGCGCGGGGAACGAAGGACGGCACTCGATGGGACCGCGCGAAATAAACTACGCGCGCATGTCGGACGCTGACATTCTGAATTTATAGCCAAGGGCGCAGAAGATTCTACGATCCTCCGCAATTGCAACACGCGTTCAGCGCTTACAGTGTGGTGCGGCCAGTGGAAACCTTGTAGGAGGAGATGGCTTTCGCAATTGAATTTACCAGCGCCTGTACCTGGGCGGCGGTGTGGCCATCTGGAAGTTTCATCAGGCCGGCGGTCATCAGACCATTGACCGCAGTGGTGAGATCCGAATCTACCTGGGTCCAATTCACAACTCCATTCGAGGTGTCGGTCACGATGTAGGAATCAATCACGCGCAGACCGACGCCGGGCGTGAGCATTTGAAGCATGCCTTCGTTGTCATTCATAGCGGTGACGAGATCGAGAGTGAACCACTGTAGATCCTGCACAGTGGTGCCCTCCGGAGGAGTAATGAAACCGCCGGCAGCCGCAGCGTTCACAATTTGCGAGACCGCGAGGTCCTGCGCGGACTGATTCGCCGAGCCGTTGGCATTTGTGGGAGGCATGGCGTCTGAAATCGCGCTGGCAATTCCAGTGAGCAACAGATAGCTGTGGTGGGTCTGCACGATCAGCGAGACGGCCACGCCGTAAGCTTCAAATTGCGGCAGAGTCATGCCGTATCGAGGCGAGGTGATTTTTGTGGTGACCGCGTTGGCCACGAAACACTGCACGGCGGCGGCTTGCGATGCAGTACAGCTTTGAGCGCGCGCGGAAGGCGTGGCGGAGACAGCGGTTGCGAGACAGATTCCCAGCAAAGCAAGATTTTTCAGTCCCATGGTAAACGACACCTCATTATAAATTTTTAACGCGGTTTCTCTGGAAGGGGGCTGAGACGAGCGCCGAGATGCTCGCTTGCTTCCTGACGCCTACATCCTCTCCTGCGGCCGGAAGGCGTGCAACTGGCCTAGAGGACAGGTGGGCACTGGTACCAATGGACAGTATGCCTCGATCCTTGGAAGTGAGGAATTCGGTTGCAACTATCGGTGCGCCGCGCAAACGCGTTTCGCGCTGAACAACTTTTCTTTCGCGGCATTTTTCTTTGCCAATGGTCCGAAGAGGACATCCCCGCAACATCGAACTCGCGTTGGACATTCGCGTGAGTCTCTTACCGTGAACGGCCGATCAGCGGCCCTTCACTCAGCATCGATTTCCATTTCAAGGGAGAATTCAATCACATGGCACAAATGCAAAATGCGCAATCGGTTGCGCTGCAACTGGAAAAAGTCCGGGACAAGCTTCCGCTGCTATACGAGCGCGATGACATCCTGCTGACCATGATCCAGCAGCGCGGCGACGTGGAACGCGTCAGCTCGCGGAACATGCGTTTGCCGCTGCAAATCCGTCCGGGAGGCAAAGCAGGATTGGCGAACATGGACGGCGGAGATTTGGGCCGCGGCTCGGGAACGGTGTACGACGTGGCGCAAGTCACGCCGGTATTTTTCCGGCATGCGGTAGAAATTACGAAGTTGGTGGAATACGCGTCAAACGCGCCGGAAAAAGCAATCGAGAACGCTGCGAAACGCGAAGTGAAGAATGCGATGTTTCAGTTTCGCGCGTTCCTCGACAAGGTGATGCAGACGAACGGAAACGGCGTGCTGGGCACCGTCAGTTCCATTACGACCACGGGACTGCCGGCCGGCGTAGCGGCGCAATTCGGGATGGCCAAGCCGCCCGGGGCGCAGCTTTTTTACTACAACCAGACCGTGCAAGTTTACGATCCTACGCTGACAACGAATCGCGGCTCGGCCAACGTTTTGCTGGTGGATCCGTTCAATTCGCTGATTCAAGTGGACGCGTTGCCTACGGGGACCAGCGTCAACGATCTGATCGTTCACGACGGGCTTACCGGGGCGCAGCCTACTTCGCTCTTCGGCATTCTGTATCATCAGACGAACGCGACGACAGGGACGTGGCTGAATTTGAATCGCGCAACGTATCCGGTGGAACTTGCGACGCCAGTGGTGAACGGAAACAATTCCGCAATTACGCCAGGTGCGGTGCGTCTCGCCATCAACAAAGTCCGTAAGGCTTTGGGTTCGAATCAGGTTTCGAAGCTCATCGCTTACACGGCGCTGGAGCAGGAGCACCAGTGGGAGCAGCTCGGCGTGACGATTTCGCAGATCATCAAGGAAGGAGCGGGGGGGCGCGCGAGCGATCTCGACCTGCTCTTTACCGGCGAAAAATCGATGGCGGGCGTGCCGATCAAGTCGTCGATCAATGCCAATCAGACACGCGTAGATTTCCTGGATCTTTCGCACTGGGGCCGCGCGGTGATGCAGGACATTGATTTTTACGACGTTGGCGGGCAAACCGTTTTTCCGATTTACGGCGCAAGCGGTGGTATTTCTGCGGCGTACATCTTTTACTTCGTGACAGGATTCCAGGTGTGGAACGAGTCGCCTCGCAGCGGCGCGTTCATCAATAACTTGGCAATTCCGACGGGGTACTAGTCGTAGATTTCGGTTCGGCGTTGGGTTTGAAACATTGTCTTCGTGGCGCCGGTATCTTGGCGGCGGGTCGGAAGTCGATGCAGAAAGTCAAAAGAGCCGGCCCTTCGCAAAGGACTCTGGGTGAATCCCTTCGGGATTCACGAGACGCCCTTCCTTCGTCAGGGTAAACCGGCGCTACGAAAGGCAACACGGTGTGGCACGATGGGCCTGGGTGGTTTCCTGTCGTCTAGGTGACGCATCAGCGGGCGCAGCATGCTGCGCCCCTACGGTTTATTGGTGCGAGTGGCATGAGGGATCGGGCAGAGGGGACGTCTGGGCGACGATCGGCTAGTTCTAAAAGGCGGCGAAACGAAGGCAATGCGAAAGCCAAACGGGCGGCCCTGGATAGGGTCGCCCGCCTATTCACTGAAATTAACGGGACTGCAACACAAGCGTAACATTGGGCAAAATCCGGGTGGTAGCATGAGGCGTTAGCTCCTTTCCGCTACGGGAAGCGCGGAATAGAGGAAACGGGGACGCTATGTTGCCACCTAAACTGATTCTTGCACCGATGGACTTCAGCGACGCGTCGCGCGCCGCGCTGGACGTGGCGGCGGAGATGGCTTCGCGCTTCGGCGCTGAGTTATTGCTGGTGTATGTAGAACCCGCGATTCAGGACTTGCCCAAGAGCGTGTCGATTTTCAAGGAAGAGAAGTATGACGAGAGCCTCGATAACAAGGCCGCGAAACAACTGAAGGATCTGGCCGCTACAGTGGCGCAAAAGAACGTAAAAGTGCGCACGGAGCTCGGGACCGGGAATGACGTCGGCATGGAGCTGATACGAATCGCCGAGAGCGAGCATGCGGACTTGATCGTTATTGCCACGCACGGTATGACGGGATGGCGGGAATTTGCGTTCGGCACGGTGGCTGAAAAAGTCTTGAAGCAAGGGGATTGTCCGGTACTGCTTCTGCGTGCCAAAGCAGCAGGGGATACTAAAGAGAAAAATAAGGCTGCTTCCGTTCTGGGTGGTTCCGCGTCCTGATCCGCGCCGTTGTTTTCTTGCGCAGTTTTCCCAAAGAAAAATGTGAGGCTGATTTAGAATAAGCAGCCTTGGCTACGGCGGCGCAACTCGAGCGTGTGCGGATCGTTTTGGTGTCGGTGCGCAATCCTTTGAACATCGGGGCCGCTGCTCGCGCGATGAGCAACTTTGGGTTTCGACACCTGCGTGTGGTGAATCCTTATGAACCGGCGTTTCGCGAAGCGCGGTCGGCTGTGGGGGCTTCGTCTCTTCTTGCGGAAGCTGAACAGTACAAGAGCGTGGCTGAAGCGGTGGCAGACTGCACTTTGGTGGTGGGAACGACGGCGGTGCGACATCGGCAATTGCACCATCCGCTGCGGAGGCTGGAAGACGGCGCTCGGCTGATTCGCAGGCGGATTGGAGCGAGCGGGGTGGCGCTGCTTTTTGGGTCGGAGAAGTTTGGGTTGTCGAATGAGGATTTGAGCCATTGCCATTGGCTGATGCGCGTCCCCACGCGCGAAGAAAACATTTCGATGAACCTGGGGCAGGCTGTCGCGGTGTGTCTGTACGAAATCGTTCGCGACGGTAAGGCTGCGCGACTGCCGGAGAAACTGCCGGGGGCTTCTGCGGGGGAAGTGGAGCGAATTACGCTGAAGCTGCTCGACGCGCTGCATGCCAGCGGCTTTCTGGAAATGCGGCGGGTGGCGGACGCGGAAGAAAGGATTCGCCGACTGGTGCGCCGGCTTAATTTGCCTGCGCGTGATGCGGTGATTTGGCTCGGGATTATGCGGCAGATACTTTGGAAGATGAAGTCGGGCAAAGAAGCGACGGACCAAGAAGACGCTGGAAGTTGAGGGGTCGAAAAAGTCGAAGGACCGGCCCTTCGCTATGCGCTCAGGATGAATCCCTTCGGGATTCACGAGATGCCCTTCCTTCTTCAGGGTAAACTGGCGCTACGAAAACCCGGATTCCGGTTTTGTTTTTGCGCGGCGCGATCACTTCCGACTGACGGGACATCCGGCGGACACCGAGAGCCATTCGCGCGCGATTGGGTGCAAGTCGCCGTAGGCTTCCCATGCAGAGCGCGCCCAGGCTTCGACGGCTTTTCCGTAACTGACCGGGTCATCGATTCCCGAAACGTCGGCAATCGTTAGGCTCCCACGAAATGACGGCAACTCCGGCTTTGGCAATTTCGGATTAGTGCTCAACCAAGACTGGAGCCGCGTCAACTTGTTCGGATCGTTGTTGTGCTCGAACGCTATACACAGGCCGCACAAATGCGCGGCTAGCGATTTTGGCGATTTGACGTAGGGCGAATGTTGGACACAGTAGGCGTCTATGGCCAAGCGGTGATACTTCCAATAAAGTACGGGCTGCTCAAAATCCCGCGCTAACAGTGCGTCACGAAGCGCTGCACAATTCGGCTGGCCGGGCGCTGCGCGAATACCGCATTCAGGACAGCTTTCTTCACCTGCCATAAAATCCCTTGTTTCCACAAAACCTGCTGTGGCAACTCAACTCTACCTTGATTCGAGTGACACGAGAAACGCATGAAGCGCCGGCTGGCGTGCAGGAACGGGCTACGCGGGCGGGCGGGGTGAACCGGTATGGCGAGCCGAACTTTCGCGTGGTATGGGGCGGGTCGCGGCTGACGTGGATTGGCGGGCGGTGGACGGACCGGGATGCGCACGGGAATCCGGTGCGCGAAACGGTGGAGATGCGGCGCGTGCCGAAATACCTTCCTGAGGACCGCTGGCACATCGAGCGATGGATGCCGGCGGAGTCCTACGGCTCGCCGGAGCAATGGGTTGAGCAAACGACGGAAATCGAAGATGGAGTGCGAATTGCGGCGCTGGGGCCGTACCCGTCGCGAGGGGATTACGAGCATTGCTTTACGCTCGAGAGCCCGAGTGGGGAATTTATTCCGCTTACGCCGGCGGCGTGCGATTGGATCGTGCGGGCGATCGAATGGTCGCGCAGGCAGCGGAGGACGGAAATGCGCGGGGCCATTGCGGCACGGGAAGCGCGTCGCGAGCGCCATATGGATCGCGGCGTGGACGATATTCTCGACGATGCGGTGCCGGCGTTTCACGGGGAGGCGTTTGTGGTGAGCGCGTAGGACACGAACGACGGCGTTGACGGGTGACGATGACGACATAGGAACACTGACGTGAGCAATTTGCACAGCGTCGCCAAGCACTTGTGCCGGGCACAGCATGCTGTGCCCCTACGGACTTGTTGGCGGCCTAACATGGGTGCGTGGTTAGCAATGAATTGCACCGTCTGCGCGGTTTTAATCCGCAAATAAAATTCACTTATTACTTAAGAGGAAGAGACATTGAACGGACTACTTGGGCAGGGGATTCAGCGGGACATTTTGGTGGACACGCGAGCGAAGGACGACACGGCTGCGACGGTGGCGATTGGCTCGGTGTCGGAGCAGGACTGGTACGTGTCGCGCACGCATGGGGTTTACCACATTCCGGCTTGCGCGAAAGGGGAGGCGTACGCGCTGCTGCTGCTGACGTCACGCGGGGACGCGCTGGATTTGGGCGACAACCGGCGATTTCCATTCACGATTTCGGCGCGCGAGATTGCCGTGGATTTGCTGCAGGACCTTCAGGACCACGGTGTGTTTGTTTGCGCGGGAGCGCGGCCGGCGGCTGAAGAATTGACCGCGGCCCGGGAGCGGCGGGACGCGTTTTATCACAAGCTGATCGGTGAGGGCGACACCATGTGGGCTCGGGGACACTCGTTTCGGGAGATTTCCGATTTGCACCGGCGGGCGGCAATCAGTCTGGGAGTTGAACGCGAATGGGCTTATGTTCCCATGCGGATGAATGATTGTCCTGCGTGCGGCGAAAAAGTGAAGCAGGGAGTGGCGGTGTGCAAGCATTGCGCGGCGATTTTGGATGCGGAGAAAGCTGCGAAGCACGGGCTTGGGCCCGGGGGGAGGAATAGCGTGGGGCAATCTTCGGCGGGTGTGCGCGGGAAGCCCAACGTCGGAGCAAGCGGACAGAAATAGCGAGATGCGAGGACGTTGCGTTGCGCGGCGTTGGTCGATTGCGTTGCAGCGGGCGCAGCAAACAGCGCCCCTACGAGATATTGGTACGGCGAGGCAAGTCCGGGAGTAGAAAGCGGCGGCGAGCCGCGGCACTCCAAAGAAATGCGGCGACGGTTTAATCGGCGAGCGCTGCTGTGAGTTCTGTATAAATCGGCGGGATTGCGGTACAAAAGCGAGGGTACAAAGCAGAGACGAGGCAAAAACAACATGATACGAATCGGCACAATTCGGCGGGGTGGCGATCGAGCGTTGCGCGCGGCTTCACATTTCGCGCGAGCTGTTTGTCCGTGGCTAACCGGGCGGTTCATGAGCCGGCCAACGGTGACGCTAGCGGGATGGCTGGCGCTTGCGGCGATTGCGGCTCTCGTTGCGCCGGGCGCCAGCGCGCAGGGGTCGCGGAAGGACGATATTGTGTTCGGGCCGGAAGGGCATCCGATCGCCGGAGCGACGATAACCGTATGCCAATCGACCGCGACCGGGACGCCATGCTCGCCGCTGGCAGCGCTCTTTACTGACGCGACGCTCAGCGTGCCGTCGCAAAATCCTTTTCAATCCGATGGGCTAGGCAATTATCACTTTTACGCTGCGGCGGGGCGCTATTTAGTTCAAATCACGGCGCCGCAGATCAGCGGGACGCAAGTTTTCCCAGACGTAATTCTTCCCGCAGATCCATCTTCCACCGGAGTGGGGAACAATATTTCCGCGTTCGGGCTAACGCTGGGCGGAAATTTGAGCGTGGCTGGAAACGCGAGTATCGCGGGAACGTTGACGACGACTAATTTTAATCCTGGGAGCTTCACGCCGTCCTCGCTGAGCGTGTTGGGAAGTGAAACGGTGACTGGACCGCGGCCGCGCATTGACGTGACGGCATACGGCGCGAAAGGGGACGTCCTAACGGACGATACGGCGGCGATCCAGGCGGCGATCAACGCGGCTTGCGCAAACGTAATCAACGGAATCAACGTGGTGCCGGAGATCGATTTCCCGTCGGGATACTATTCCATAAAACAAACGCAGCTCCCTTCCACAGCGCCCATATTTGAAATTCCGTGCAGTTCCATGACTTTCAAGGGAATGGGAAATAGCAGCACTCTGGCATTTTCTCGCGCTCCGATGACGAGGGTGGTTGTTACGCCGGGTGCCAGCCCGAACAATGCGCCTGCGTTTGACTGCCGGTTTCCTGCTTGCAATAACGCGGTTACTTTCCGTGACATCGAAATTGACGGCTACAACAAGGCACTTTGGTTTTACAAAGTGACGGACGCGAAATTAGAAAACGTGAACCTGCAGGTCCAGAACACAAGCCAGGCGGACAATAGCGCTCTCGAGCTCACCAATCTGTTTTGGTTTGAATGGCACGGCGGGCAGTGCGCTACCTCGACATCAGGAGTAGCGTCCTACTGCGTGCTGATGACCGGAGATGTTTCCCTGGGGGGAGAAGCGCCGCTCGTCGGATTGGCGGAATTCGATAACCTTCAAGGAGCGAACGGCACATTTCATTACGACCAACGCGTGAATACGAGCGGCAGCGGACCGGGAAACTGGGTGTTTCGAGACATTCGAGGATTGGAAGCGAATTTCGGGCCGTTCCTTTTGATAACCAACAGCACGGGTAATCCAGGTTCCGCGGCGCTGCCGAGCGTTACCAGCATAACTTTTGACAATGTGACTACAGCGGATTCAACCGGCCTTCCCGCCTTGATTGAGGTCAATTCCGCGGGGACCAGTCTCAGCGGAGTAGTTATTGACAATTCGATCGCGGGGAATGCGGGTTCGCCGGCAATTCAAATTGACAATCCAGGCAGTTCGTCCGTAGTGGGCTGCAACATTCGAGCAGGCGGAAATTTCACGTCTACCATTCTCGTGCAGGACAACAATGGAAATCCAATGTCGGGATGCTCGGCGGAAACCTGGAACGGATTTGACTACTTTGTGCGCTCAGGAAACAGCGGCGGAGGTCCGGACCCGCGGCTGCGTAGCGACATCGGCCAGTTCGGCGGATACGCCGGCGACGCTTTGCGAGCAACATTTAACGGAAGCCGGTTCGCCGGGGTAAGCATCGATCCGGTGTTTGGTCTGCTGCTCAATGATGGAACTGATTTCGGTTATGGCGCGAGCATCGCGCAGAATGCGGCAGGGTCGATTGATATTCAGTTTCCCAAGACTTATCCGCCCACGAGCGTCGCAGGGACGGCTACAACAGGAGGCTCGATCGCGGCGGGCACCTACTTCGCGACGATGTACTCGACCACAACGAACTGTAATACGACGGAGTCGGCGCCTTCGCAACAAAGCAGTGGCGTGGCACTGAGCGGGACGAACAACGCGATCACATGGAACTGGAGCGCTCCACTTGCGGGACTCGCGACGGTCGCCGGGTATTGCATCGCCACTTCCACGGTGCCGAATTTGAGTAACGGGCAATGGTCCCCGCAACAGAACAATTACATATTCATCTCCGGCGCGGGAACGACCAGCTTTACGATGACGACGCTGCCATCTTCCGGAGGGCAAGATTCGATGATCAGCACGATGGTGGCGGCACACCGTTTTACGCCGAGCGCGCTGGGCATCAACACCACGAATCCGCAATTCAGTCTGGATGTGAATGGCACTGCCGCGGTGAACGCGTTGAACGGAGTGCAAAAGGCGGAGAGATTCGCGGGAGCGGACGCGGCAGCGAAAATTACTGCGTGCCTCGCGGCTGCTTCGGCGTCAACATCCTCGTCGGTGTGCGACGCGCGCGGAATGACTGGAACGCTTACGGGCGCGCATCACGTCACCATTCCTGCCGGCACGGTATTGCTGTGGGGGCAGGGGCAGCTGACCGTCACCGATACAACGACGAATGACGCGGTGGAATTGACGGGAGACGGCGCTTCTATCAAGGGCTATCAAGAGAGCGGTACCGGCACGCTTGCCCATCCGGACACTTCCGGCTTCATCGCCTGCGGCAACGCGGGATGCACGACGGTGAAAAATCCGAATCAAGCGACGGCCAAAATCAATTACGTACATATCGAAGGCATGGCGCTCACGGCTACGGGCGCGAATTCGAAAGTGATCGACATGACCAGCATCGGCCACTCGGATATCGAGAACAATAACATCACGCTCGGCACCGGCGGAACTTCCTACGGAATTTACGGCAACACTTCGGTGGGAGACTTAGATGGCACGAATACCTTATTCAAGCACAACAATATGAATCCGCAGTCGACCGGAGACACGTGCTTCTTTCTCGCGGGAATCTACAACGCGATCGTGCTGGAACAAAACGCCTGCATTCTGCCGCCCGCGAGCTCTACCGGCTACGTCCTTTCGAAGGACACGAACGGGAATTACCCGAACAACGACGAGATTTACGGCAACGATTGCGAAAGCTCCTCCGCAGCCTTCGGGCAGATTTGCTACAACATCATCGGCGCGACCAGCGTCACATTTGGGCCCAACAATCGCTGCGAAGACATTTACAACTGTGTTCAATTTCCATCGGATGGCTCGGCGATCGGCATTCATCTACTCGATCCGTATCTTTCGATAACGAATACCACGCAAATCAAGCCGAACGAACCCGCGACGGCGATGGTTGCGATCGATAACAACGGGCACAACTGGACGCCCTCGATGCACTTTGGGCAAAACGACCTTGCCAGCACGAATCTGCTGGCGAACGCAGGCTTCGAGGGATGGAGCGGCGGGACCACTTTATTGGCGTGGGGCGGGGCTAGCGGCACAAACATCAATCAAGCCGCTACCGGGATTTATGCGCGGCAATTGAGTTCCGCTGCGCCTGTCGATGGAACTACGCAAGGCAGCTACAACGTGAAAGTGGGCGACGGCGCAACAGCTGGGCTGGGCCTGAACTCGCAATGCATTCAGGTAGATCCCGCGGCGGAATACACTCTTGGGGTGCGCGTGGCTGCGGGTTCGACGTCCGCCAATTTCCGGCCGGGCTTTCGTTTTTACTACGACCCAAACTGCACCGAGGCAGACAAGATCACGAACATCGCCACCAATGCGCGCGTCCTCGCTCCCGCGAATTACGTGGACAATGGCGGCAATGGAGGCAACTGGCAGAGCACGAACGCTTCGCTCACGTATAACAACGGAATTACTTGCAACTGCAACGTGACCGGCGCGGACTGGCAAGTGGCTACGGCGAACACGTGGACGGTGAACCGCAATTACGCTGTAATTTTCCGCGTGCCAAATGCGTTCAGCGTCTCGACTACGGTGGCGCATTCGATGAGAATTTTTCTGCTGGAGAATTCGGCTTCCTCCAGCAATTTCGTTTATTTTGACGACGCATTTCTGGCCAAGGGGCCCATGTCGTCCGAGCCGCGGTTTGCGCCGCTTGCGGACAGCGGCAACGCCGGCAGCGACACGGTGTACTCAAACCTGAGCGTGCAGGGAACCGTGAACGGCACGAGCCAGAACGCGTCGAGCGCGGGCGGCCAATTTTTGGGCGCTGCCAGCGGGACTGCGCCGAGCTTGATCGCGCAGTTGAGCTCCGGGCAGACGGGACATATGTTCGATCTGGACCCAAGCAGCTCGACGACTCCCGTTTCGTTTTTCGATAACTCGGGCAATTTTGTTGCGCGCAACGATTTGAATGCGGTGAGCCCGCTCGGAGCCGCTACTGTTTCGATGTCGAATGCGAGCGACGGCTTGGCGATCGCTCCCGCATCCGGCACAACTGGCGGAAATGCGCTGAAAGTGATGGCGCCGGGGTCGTCGGCAACAATCAACGCGTCTATTTCTTACGCTGGGAACGTGCAGGGAATTTTTCTGCTGGCAAATCGCGGCAGCTCGATTAGCGCGTCGAACGTTACGCTATCGAGCGGGTGGGGAAGCTCGGCGACGGTCACGGCCAGCGGGACGAGCCAGCGGTTCACTGCGACTGTGACTGCGAGCGGGACCACTGCCGCGAATCCGACGGTTGCGATTAATTTCACGAATACGTGGCCGCTCACGCCGATTTTTATTTGCAAGATGGTGGGAGGCACCGGGACGGTCGCCAACGTCACCGGAGAGAACACGGCGACTACGGGGAGTATGGCGCTGACGTTTAATGCCACGCCGGCGAGCGGGTCGACGTATATTTTTAACTGCCACGGGGAATAGGTGATAGCGGCAAGTACTCGCGGCGGGCGCAGCAAGCAGCGCCCCTACGGGATGTTGCTACGGCAAGGGGCGGCCGGGAATAGTAAGCGGGAGCAAGCTCCCGCACTCCAAAGAAACGTGGCGACGCTTAATATGGAGATCCGGTAAATCCTGCACAAATGATTTGGTACTGAGCTAGATCTTCGCAAGCGCCAACACATCTTCGCATCCACAGTGGTCCGCAAAGAGTTTTCCACACGTAAGACACCTGGGAGGCAACAATGCCCGTCGTCCCGACAACCGCGTATTCGCAGGCGGAAGATGCGCTGAACCTAGCGCGCGCGCTGGTGAACGATTCGGCGGGAGTGGTCTTTACCGACACGCTGCTGATGCCGCTGCTGAACTCGGCGTATCGCGGCCTGCAGCGCGAGCTGGCCGAAAATGGGGTCAGCGTGCTGGTGGAGCAGCAGGACATCGAGCTCGACGTCAATTCAGACACGGGCGCGACGAACCTGGAAATCAGCGACGTCTCCAGCCCGCAACTGCCCGCAGATTGTTTGATGCCGCACATGCTGTGGGAGCGGGCTACGGCGAACACAACGGACACCTTCGTCCCCATGGAGAAATTCACGAGCGGCGGAGGGATGCTGAATCTGCAACCCAGCAGCTATCTGCGTCTTTGGGAGTGGCGCGAGGATAAAATTAATCTGATCGGCGCAACGCAATCGATTACTGTGCGCGTGCGTTACGAAAAGATTCTGCCGCTGCTGGTGCTGGGAACCGATCCGGTGCAAATTCGCAGCGCCACGGACGCGTTGGGATTTGCGACGGCGGCGCTGGCCGCTCGTTCCCGCGGAGCTCGAGCGCTGGCGGCGGATCTACTCGGTTCGGCGCAGACCGCAGCGGAAAACCTGATCAACCGGTATGTGCGTCCGGAACAGACCAAGGGGCGGAGGCGCAAGCCGTACAGTTATCACCGGCGGATTATTTATTTGTGAGGGCCACGGAGTGGTTGAGGGGAGTCGCAGACGTGTTGCGAGCGGGTTGCTGGGCGCGACAGAAAATCAAAAGAGCCGGCGGGGCGCCGGCGCTACGAAAGACAACGGCAGAACCAAGATGCCGCGCTGAAGGCCGCGGCGCTACATTGAAACCTTCCGAGAGGCTGCGGCTACTTGTTGACTACTAGGGTGACGACGAAGGCGCGGGCGGCGCCTTGGGCTGTGCCTTGAACGGTGAGGTTGTACGTGCCTGCCGGAGTGGCGGGAATCGTTGGGACGCCGCTACCGCCACCGCAGCTGGTGAGAGCCGCCGAACAAATTATGAAGAGGGCGAAAACGTAGATCAGACCTGCCAGGCGCACGCCGCCGACGGTAGCGACGCAAGGGTTCACGAGGTTCGCGGGGATCGCGTTGGGCTTTGCAAGATACCGCTGGAAAATACCTGGCGCAAAAACGGCGTACAAAATTGAGGCTAGAATCCCGAACAGGGCAAAAGCGGGCGCGGCAGGGAGTTTCGCGAAATTTGATGCAGAGGCTGACGGCCTGATGGATCGGCCGTGTGGCGTTTGAATCGACGGTCGAAATCCAATCGCGGAAGGCACCGGAGATCTCGCCATGGTTTGAAAAGTAACGTTAAACGGAACGGGCGTGCCCGCGGCAACGGTCACCATCAGGCTCGAGACTAGCGGAGTGGTTACAGTAGTTCCGGCGGAGATGCCGCAGGTGGTGGAAGTAGGCAACGTGGCCGGGCAGCTCAGCACGACCGTGCCGCTGAAGGTGTCGTCGGGAACGACTTGTAAAAGAAAGGTCGCGGCCACGCCCGGATCGACGGTGATTTGTTGGAGAGCGCCGCTGGCCAGCATGAGCTGATAGTCGTCGCCGGTGCCGGTGACTGCGGCGGTCAAAGTAGCCGCAGGGTTCGAACCGGGAGTGAACATTACGGCCAGATTGTCCGAAAGCGCGCCGCTGGATTGCGGCGTGAATGCCACATTGATGACGCAGCTCGCAAGATTTACAAGAGTTGAGGTGCAGGAAGTGTTCGCCACTTTGAAGTTGGTGGCGCCGCTCTGAATGCTGGAGCTGATTTGGGTGATCGAGGCACCGGAATTATTTGTCAGGGTGAAGGATTGCGACGGGGTTGTTCCGGCAACCGGCTCGAGGCCGAAATCGGTCGGCACGGGTCCGACCGGAGGCGTCAGCGATACTCCGTTGGCCGGAACGCCCGCGCCGCGTAGTTCGAGAAGCCTGTGCGTGCCCTGATCCGCGATGAAAAGATTTCCGTTGGAGTCGAAGGCGATTTCGCCGGGAGAAGTGAGACCGCGCGCGGCGGATGTCGTTTTCCCCGATGTAGCATCGAGGCGCCAAATTTGGTCCAGGCCGCCGCCGGGACCAGAAAAAGATACAAAGACGTTTCCCGCGCCGTCCACAGCCAACCCGGTGGGAATGATTCTGCCGCCCGTGCCTTGCTGGTTCGCGACAAACAATTGAGAAGGCGAAATGGCGGCGGTAGAAATCGAGCGGGTGGTCACGTTGATTTCGACGATCGAGCCGGTGTCTGGCGAGGCGGCGAAGACTTTGCTGCCGTCGAGCGTGACTCCTATGCTGGCGGGCGAGAGTACGTGCGCAAGAATTTCCAGCGCGCCCGGGGCAGAAGAAGTGGCCGCGTGCAGCATCAGCACCGCATTCGCGCCGCGATCAGCGATATAAAGATTTCCCGCGCGATCGAGGGCGAGTCCGAGGGGCTCGACGAGCTCGACATTCTGGCGCGGACCGAAGCGTCCCACTACGCTGCGAACGATTCCAGGCTCGCTGCTGGCAGGGCCCGCGATGCTGCGGATCGTTGCGTTCAAGGTGTCGGCTACAAAAACTGTGCCGTCGAGCGCAACTGCAATTCCACTGCGCATCGTGAGCGAATCGAGTTTTAAGTCGAATTCCGCGGCGGATGCGGCTCCGCCATCACCCAGCGAGCCCGGAGCGGCTTGGCCGGCGATCAATGCAATCCTGCTAGCGGCGGAAACGGCGGCAGAAGGGCTATTCGTCGCGCTGGGCGAGTTTACCGCGGCGGCTAAAGAGAAAATCCTGTTGCCTTTGTCGGCGTTGGTGAGGAAAAGGAGCGCGGATTCGGACGCGGTGGAATTCTGAGAGCTCACGGCGTTCGTGGCGCTTGGGGATGGGGGCTGGACAGCGAGAGAACGCGCGGGAACGTTTGTGGCAATCGTGATTGGTGCGCTTGGCCCCGTTTGCCCGGCGCTCGCGGTTGACTGTGCGGCGTTCGAAGCTGCTTTGGCGGAAGAAAGCTGCGAAGAGGAAGGCGCTCCAGACGCTTTACTTTGCGCGCGAGCCGCTGCGGGTAATTTCAGCGCCGCTGCAAATCCAGCCAAGCCCAACACCGTCACCGCACAAACGATTCGCAATCGTCGCACCAAGCTCTCCTTACATTCGACGCTTAGGATTCAGCTGAAGGCCTTCGGGTTGTGCGCCAACGCAGCGCACAGCGCTAAATGATAACAGTGATAGACGGCCTGTAGCCAGCGGACGCGGCTTTTGGTGGCTAGGGGGTAATGCTGAGTTTGTTTGGAGGCGGGCGTGGCCTCGTCCGATCCGGCGTCGAATTCGGTAGCGCGAGTCGCGTTTCGCCAAATACACCCGCCTAAAGGCGGCCGGTACGAAAGCAAAATCAGCAGACACTACACGGAGGAACAATGGCACTTACATTTTCGATTGTTGATACATGGGAAGACGGCAAGCGGGTGCACGTGAGCGGGACGGTGGTGGCGTCGGGGAACTATACGACGTCGGGAGACACGCTGGACCTTTCGCAGGTGCCGCTGATCGCGTCGGACCAGCCGCCGGTGCAGGGAACTGCGTGGATGGATGGACTCGCCGGGTACGACTACGTTTTCTATCCCGGCGCTGCGATGAACGCGAACAAAGTGAAAATATTTCAGCAGGGTGCGGCCGCCGGGCCGTTTCCGGAGCTGGCCTCGGGAGCGTATCCCTCCGCCATCACTGCCGATAGCATCACCTTTTACGGAATTTTCAAGAAATTGCAGTAATGTGACGGATCAGCACAATTAAGGTATCGCGATGAGTTTGAGAATGCCTTTTTCGATTACCGCCAACTGATGTCCGTCCGGAGAAATCGCGGACGCCCAAGACCCCACCGGCAAAGTGTGGTCAAAGATTCGGCGCTTGGTTGTCAAATCGTATACAAATATTTCAGGCGGCCAAGATCGAACGGGGGCAAAGATGTTTTTCTTCAGCGCGCGAATGGCTAAACGCTGGTAATTGTCGGAAATTCCAATAAACATGGGAGACACAAAACTGCCTGGGACGGGAATCCTCGCCTTCATTATCTGCTTGCCGCTGCGGTCGACAACGTAGAGTCGCTGATCGAAGGCGTAGGCGATTTCGTCATTTCCGATAAAAGTGAGAAAGGCGCAAGCGGGAAGGTCATTCAGAAAAGCCCAGTCGTCCTCCTTGCTAGACACGACACGTGCGGCCCCAAAACAATTTCCCGCGAGCGTATAGGCGAGCTGTCTATCACCGAAGTGGGGCGAGGATTTCAACGGGTAAGTCAAACTGCGGTTCTCTTCGAGGGTGTCCCCATCTAGAAAATGTGCTGACCGAGTCTGCGAAGCATCGTCAATAGTCATTTCGACCAGTTGGTTTAATCTGCGATTGAATGAAATGCCTGTGATCGAATCTCGCAAAGGCACGGTCTTGAGCAACTGAAGGTTGGCATCGAAAAAAGCCAGTTGACCCGAATGACCAAACAGGAGCCCGCCGTTAGGTCCGGCCGTAATATCCAACGCCTTGGGATCGGTCATGATCTCTCGCTGCGCCAATACCTGGCCACGAGTATCAAGGACGATCAATTGAAAAGGTTCAGAGCCCGGGTCCGAAACCGGCCGCTTATAGTTAAAGAATACTGCCAGTCGATTTTCAGATAGGTAGAAAATCCCAATTCTTTGGCGAATTTGCAATTCAGTCGGAAAACTGTACGGATGCAGATCGATGCCAATCGGTTCAGACGGAAACGAGCTCGAATACTGGGCGGTCAAGAAAAGAAACGCTCCCAGCGCCGCGATAATGCAAATAATCCTGTTTTTATAAATTCTATTCATAGCGTGCATGTTCGCGCCGAGAAATCCAATTCAATCACAACGATGCGGAAGCAAGGAGATGCAGTAGGGACAAACCGCATCTCGCAAACCGTGTTCTAACACCAATTCACGCGACTTCCAATTCCTTCTTTACGAGAATTACCTACTATGTCCATTGAAACGTTTACGCCGTTGCCGCTGAATATTTTTAGCTCGTGGATCACGTTGCTCGATCCGTCTGATGTGCCGCCGGGGATGTCGCCCTCGCTTGGGGATGTGGAATTTTTTCCGGGCGGGGTGCGGACGCGGCCAGGGCTTGTGTCGCAATTTCCGGTGGTGGCGGGGTCGCCGCAGATCAATGGGCTGAAAACGTATGCCACGACGAATCTCGTTCAGCGGATGATCGCGCTGGATTCGATCGGGAATTTGTACAAGGAAACGTCGCCGGGAGTGCTTTCGGTGTTTGCGTCGGGGGGGAAGCCGGGGCTTTATCTCGCGTCGGACACGCATTTTGGGCGCGAATACATGGCGTTTGGCGACGGGCTCATCGGGCAGGACATTCCGCGGCAGTATGACGACACGAATTTCGATCGCGTAAGCCAGATCGGGCCGGCGGAAGGACCAGCGGTCGCTGACGCTACCGACGCGGGGAATATCTCGCCGGGCGCGCATCAGTGCTCGGTTATTTTTGTGACGCGGCAGGGATACATGACCGCGCCGTCGCCTCCAACAACGTGGACGGCAGCGGGGAGCAAGAAGGTAAACGTGACGAATATTCCTACGGGGCCTTCGAACGTGGTGCAACGGCTGCTGGCGTTCACGGCGAGCGGGGGCGCCACTTTTTATCAAGTGCCGGCTACGATGACGATCAACGACAACGTGACCACTTCGCTTGAAGTGGATTTCAGCGACACGATTTTGCTCAGCGGCTTGAGCGTGGAGAATTTGTTTGGGCAGATCGAGCTGCCGTGCCAGCTTGGCGTGGTGGATTATGCCGAGCGGCTATTTTGGTGGGGCGAACGCGCCAAGATGGACAACTGGCGCAATCTTTCGTTCGACGGCGGCTGGGACATTTCAGGCGACGGGCGTCCGCTGGGTTGGCAACTCGACCCAACGTTTGGCGCGGGAGGAAGCCGCGAGCCGAGTTTCTCGGTTTGGGGCGACGCGTATCGTATAACGGCGGACGGCGTCACGATCCAGCGCGGAACGATCACGCAAAATGCAATCACGGACGCGTTTGGCGATCAACTGCTGGTGAACAACACGGATTATTCCGTGCGAGTGCGCGTGGCGCGCAGCGCGAATCTCTCCGCGGGGACGTTGCGCATCAATGCATTCAGCCCAACGGCGGGACTGGTGGGCGCGGGACTAGTGGTTTCCGCGGCGCAGGCTACTGCTTCGTACCAGGAATTCACGGCGCAGCTCTTTCCTCCGCAAACTTCGCTGCCGACGGATCTGACGTTGCGAGTATATGCCGACAGTACGCCCGGACCGAGCGGGGAGTCGTTTCTGGTTGACGACATCGAAATATTTCCGACTTTCGCGGCGCAGAATTCTTCGCTGGTGCGCGCGTCTGCCACTTCGGCGCCGGAAAGCTACGACGGAGTTTCCGGCATACAGGAGATCGCTGTAAACAACGGGCAGGGAATTCGCGCGGCATTCAAGTTGCGCAACAATTTGTATTTCGTGAAAGAACGATCGATGTACGTGACCGCGACGGACGGAGTGAACGAGCCGGCGCTTTGGGGAGTGGAGGAAGTGTCGAACAAGGTGGGGACTCCTTCGGCGCACGGCGTGGGTTACGGCGAAGAATGGGTGGTGATCGCGGGCCGCTCGGGACTTTATTATTTTGACGGCAGCGAGCCGATCAAATTGTCGCAGGAAATTCAGCCGACGTGGGATGCGATCAATTGGCAATACGGACAGTTGCTGTGGGTGCAGGTGGACACGCAGCACAAACGCATCTACGTCGGCGTGCCGATGGGCACAGCCACACAGCCGAATCAGATTCTGATGCTGGATTACACGGAAGGAATGCAGGACCCGCTAGTTTCGATTTATACGGCAGCGGCGGAGCGTTCGCGAAAATGGGCGCCGTGGATGATTTCCGCGAATTCGTGCGGGTTGATTGAGCGGAGTAACGGAGTGGCGCAAGTGTTTCTTGGCGCGAATAATTCCAGCGGGAAGATCTACGCGCTGACCGAAGGACAGTTTTCGGACGATGGCGCGGCGATCAATTCGTTTTACTCCACGGCGTTTCTTGCGGCGACCGGATTGAGCGGCAGGAATTTGTTCGGCTACCTGACGGCTTACGTGCAGGGGGCAGGGTCGCTCTCGCTGACTTCGTTTTCGCCAGGCGACGTGAGCGTGCTGTCGCTCGGCGCCTGGACGCTGGCTGCGCCGGCTTCGCGCGACATGGAGCAGTTCACAAACGTGCTGGCGGAGCGGGTGTCGTATCAGATTGGCACGAGCGTGGCGGGGTCGTGGTTCTCGATTACGAAACTTGTACCTTGGGCGAAGCCGGATCCATTCGCGATTGTGCGGGGAACAAACTGATCACTGAGTTGCGATTCACTCAAATACTATGCTGAATATTTCGCAAATTGAGGCGCTGCGGCGGACGAATCCGCAGCTTTACGAAGCGATGCAGCGGCTGGCGGCGGCTTCTCTCGGGCCGAACCAGGGCTGGAGCATCGACAGCCAGATCACCGACGGCACGAATTTTGCGCGGGTGACGTCCGGGGCGCTTACGGGGAACCGGATCGATCCGACGAAGACCGGCGTACTGATGAAGGGCTCGGTGCCGCCGACGTGGTCCGGCGCGTTCACGTACGTTTCGACCACGTCGAGCATTACGTGGTCGTGGAGCGGGCTTACAATTTCGCGGGCGGACGGCACGTCAACCGGGGTTCCAAACGGGTCGCTCGCGGTTTCGGGGCTCGCGGCCGCTACTTCGTATTACTTTTATCCTTACTGGGACGATGTGGCGCTGGCGATTGCGTGGGTGGGCGGAATCGCCGGAAGTGTGGGCTCGCCTGCAAACGCGCAGAGCGCGAAAACAAATGTTGCGGCGCAGCAGCAGGCGCTGCAAGGGCGCGTTCCGCTTTCGCAAGGCGCGATGATTGCAGCTACCACCAGTAGCGGAACAGGTGGCGGTTCGGGCGGAGGCAGCGGAAGTTGTCTGCGCGCCGGGATGGTGGTGCAAACGAAAGAGCGGGGCATCGTCAAGATCGAAACCTGCCAGGTGGGCGAGCATCTTTGTTGTCCGTGCCATACGCACGGAGAGCCGTGGACGCGCATTGAGCGGCTGGAATTGCGCGACGCCGACACGTTCATCCGGCTGCATTTTTCGAATGACGAATCGCTGGATGTGACGCCGCACCACATTTTTACGCTGGGCGATGGATCGCCGATGCGCGCGGAGCGCTTGTGTTTGAGCGACGTTTTGGTGGGACGCTTCGGACGAATTACGCTGAAGAAAATCGAGACGATCGTCGAGGAAGGGAAGAAGGTGACGGTGAGTTGCGAGCCTTATCATCAATTTTTTGCAGGGCAGCACAATGCGAGCGTGCTGACGCACAACTACACTTTTTCCTCTTAGCTGACATCCTTAGTTTCCAGTTTTTTCGCTTCGCTATGACCGGAAAACGCTATTACTTGACGACGCTTGGCGCGTGGCATCGGCACGCTGGGCGCTTTGCGAATTCGCACTGGCTGGCGCTTGGCGCGGCTGCAACGGTACCGCCCGGCAGCGATTCTACGAGTGCGCACGACATTACACCGGCGGGCACAGCATGCTGTGCCCCTACGGAATCGTCGAGTGCGGGTTCGGAGACAGACGCGACGCCGATTATCGTCCTCGTTGAAGCGGACGAAGGAGCGCATCTGGCGCTCGAGGACGATGCTGCGTTTGAAGCGCTGCCGCATCCGCTGGCGCAGAAGCCAATCTCGGAAGCGGCGCAAGCGGCGCTCGCTGCGCACGGAGTCGCGACGGGCGCGACCATGTTTGATGCAGCGGAGGCCGTCGCGCGCGTGCATCCGCTTTTGCGCCACCGAGTGTTCTAACCCTAAGGCACGTGCTTATTCGCGAATACACTGACGCTGATCTTGACGCGCTGCGAGGCATGCACGCGCAGCAGGGATTCGATTACGCATTCCCGGACCTGGCGGATCCGCTGTTTGTCTCGAAGCTGGTGGTGGAAGACGGCGCGGGGCGCGCGGTGATGGCTTCGCTGGCGCGGTTGACTTGCGAAATATATCTGCTGGTTGCGCCGGGGGAAGGGAATCCGCGTGAGCGTTATGCGCGGCTGCTCGCGTTGCACCGCGCCGGTGAACGTGACCTTCTCGCGCGCGGGTTGCACGATGCGCATGCGTGGCTGCCGCCGCCTATCGCCAAGAAATTCGGCCGCCGGCTCGCGGCCCTCGGCTGGGTTCGCGACGACGCTTGGACGCCGTACTGCCGGCGGCTGATTTTCTAGGAGCGCCGGCCACCAACCGGCGCCGCGCCTCTCAGGTTGCATAAACGCCCATCCGACAACGCGTTCCGGGAAAACTATCAATGTCTTTGATCAACGGCAAGTTTTACATGAATCCGGCTTACGGCCAGGCAATGGCCACTAAGGACCCTGCCGTCGCAGCCGATGTTCATTCTCTACAAAAAGCTGCAAAAGACCCGAAAGTTGGAGATGCTCACGAGAACTGCGGGACTGTACAAATACGGGAAACAGATCGAGAATTCGAAAATACAATCCCAACATGAGAATCACGTACACATCACCATTCCGCGGGGCGAGAACGACGGCAAGTAAAGGTGTGGGACTGGTTGTACTCTGGCTGTGCTTTATGTTGGCAGGCGGGCTAAGAGGCCAGCAATGCAAAAAAGTGCATGTCTCGAAGGTAAGAAGCATATTCGCAATTGCGCCGTCGCCTGCGGGAGGCGACGTGCTTTTCTACGGTTCGCCGAGTGAGATGGAAGGTGAAATAGTCACCGGCAATCTGTTTAGATTGCGCTTGAACGAAACGGAGAGCGATGTTGTGGGCGTGAAGTCTCCTGGTGCATCCAACCCACCTGCGCCCGTGTGGAAGCCCGAAGGTAGCGTTGCATATTTCGAGACCGATCGAGGCATTTACCAAGTGAGTTCGGCAGGCACGTCACCAGAGCTTCTTTGGAAAGGTTCCTCAGAAGGTATGGCTATTTCTCCAGACGGTTTCTTCGTGGCTTTCTGGCGAATTGAAAAGGGTGCTGACACGCTCGTTCTATATGATCTTATGAAGAAGTCGGAGGCACGGACTTGGCGTATTCCTGACCGTTTCGAAAGCGATAAGACGGGGTGGGACATTGCGTTCGCGCCTGACGGTCACGGTCTGTATGCCCGCACCTACGACGAGGCCGGCAACACCCCGCTCAAACGATTCGATATTACTGACGGCAAAATAACAATGGTCAGCGCGAGTTGTTCTGCTGTAGCAGAGAGCAAGGACGCGGTGTACTTCATTGCAGTTTCCGGAGCGGCAAACAGCCTCCGCAAAATTGCGCCCAGCACCAGGGGCTCAATTCTAGTTGCCAAGGATTTTCATTACGACAGCCTGTCGAAGGGTGGGAATCCGCGGTGGCTCACCGCTCAAGACAACCGCACCAAAGAAATCGTCATTCTCGACACCAAGGCAGATACGATCAGATCGATAGGTAAGTACGATTCCGCGGCCGTTTTGCCGGACGGCAAGTTGCTCCTCGTGAGCGGGTCCGAAATAGCGGTGGTCGACCGATCCTGCAATCCGACGCCCTGATCCAGCGTCGAGAGTAAATGTGCCATTTCAGATTCCCCTTCGGAATGACACTTTAGCTGTTAGGGTGGGATTCGATCCAGGAGCCGAGGAGTTTGGCGGCGTGCTCGCATAGCTTTTTGTCTTCGGAGGCGAAGGCGGCGCGGAAATGGCTGTCGATGTCGAGCTCGCCGACGACGTTTCCTGCGACGAAGATGGGCACGACGATCTCAGATTTGGTTTCCGCAGAACAGGCGAGATAGCGCGAATCGGTTGCCACATCATCGACGATGACCGTCTCGCCGCTGGATGCTGCGGCTCCGCAAATTCCTTGATTCAACCTGATGCGAGTGTGCGGGGTCATCGAACCTTTGAACGGGCCGAGGACCAGCATATCTTCGGCGGGTTCTTTTTCGATCATGTAGAAGCCGACCCAGTTGTATTTCAGCAGATTCTTGTGGAGCAGGCCCACGATAGCGGCCATCAATTCGTGCTTGGAAGTCGCGGCCTCGGCGAGAGCATCCAGCTCGGGGATTAGGTCTTTAGGTTCCGGATTCGCTTTAAACATATGGGCATTAAATCATGTCGCGGCGGATTCGCAATGCCGCGGCGCGGGAGTTCGTTTCCATCAGCGCAACTCTGGGCTGCGCGATAGAAGGCGGCGCGGGCAAGCCGCCGCACTCCAAATGGGACGGTGGCGCGGTCCTATCGGAGTGCGGGAGCTTGCTCTCACTTTGCTTTATTGTTTTGGAGTGGCTTTATCTTTCTTGACCACTGGAGCGGGTGCGGGCTTGGGCCCCCAGAACTCGGGGTCGGCCTTGATCAGATCTTCCATCATGTAACTTTGGCGCGGATTGATGGCGAAGATGTTGGTTTCGGATGAGGCGATGGCTGCGGCGGAAAGCTCGCTCAACTTTTTCATTCCGTCGGCACCCATCGCGGCCATGAACTTCGGAGCTTGCTGAAAGCCGGCGTCAACTTCCGACATGGACTTCCGCGGAATGATGACCAGGTAAGCGGGCTGCTCATGGCCGAAAACGTTTTGATACATGGCCCAGTGGGCGTCCGGAATATTGGCGTAAGCTTGCTTCACCAATTTGACCGCCTCGTCCCACTCGGCATCGTGGCCTTGCTTGATTTGGAAGACTTCCAGTTCGAAATAGCGGATGCCAACAAGGCTGGCGGTTTGGTTGAGGCTTTGGTCCGGGCGGTAAACCCAGCTGCTCTGATCGGACGAATCGAGGAGTTCGCCGTCAGTGGCTGTGGCGCGATCGAGCGCCGAGGAGAACGCGGGATCTTTCCGCTCGTCCGAAACCTCTTTCTCCCATTCGGCGAACGAATTGTAGCCGATGAAGTAGAGCGCGCGATGTTTGCCGCTCATCGAGTCCATGCCGATGTAGTATTCGGGCGATTTCGCGTTACTCATGGCCTTTACGAAAAGGCTTTCGGTGCGGTCGTGCGCTAAACCGGACTTGCCGGGTTTCAGAAATTCGCGCTCGATGCGAAGTATTGTGGGTGGCGTATGCATGCCCTCGGATTTTTCTTGCGCTGCGGCGATGCTCGCGGTGCCAAGTACGAGACAGATTCCGAGCAAAATACCAGACACTTTTTTCATGGATTTGCCGACCTCCTCGGCAACTACTTGTTTTAAATACCAGATTGAAAATGGGTTGACGTGCTGTCACACAGGGCAAGGCAAAATCAATAGCGCGTGTGTCGCGGAGAGTAGCGAAGAGGGGAAGCGAAGTCAAGCGGATCACGCCACGCTGGCAAAGCAAGGGAGCGCGCCGCGGGTTATCCGAACCGCAATTCATCAATAAAATTTTCTATATGGAGGAAATATGTCACGCGGGGCAGAACATACGACGCGTCAACTGACCGACCAGCAACTGGCGCAGCAGAACCAGCTCATCTCGCAGTCCAACCAGGAGGGAGGGCAGGACCGTTCACTGCTGCTCCCGACGATACAAAGCTTGCTGACCAGCACCGGCTACACGCCGCAGCAGCAGTCTGACATTACGCAGCAAAGCTTGGGAGCGGCGAACACGGCGTATGACGCGTTGCGCGAAAGCGCGGCCAACCATGCGGCGGCGACGAACGATACGGCGGGATACGGCGACTTGACCGCGCAGCTCGGGCGCGAGCAGGCGCAGACGGACGCGAGCACGGCGCAGCAGAATCAAATCGCGTTCGCCAATCAGGCGTACAAGGAGCAGCAGGCCGGGCTGAACGCGCTGACGCAGACCTACGGCATCGACACGAATCTTCTCGGCAAAGCGATGGGCGTGCCGGCGGAACTGCTCAATGTGCGGCAGCGGGCGTCGAGCGGATCATCGGTCGGTGGGCTGGGCGGGTTGGTGGGGTTGGGGTCCGGCATCGGGTCGCTGTTTGGGTAGAAGGCGACTGACATCGTGACACGTGCTAGGCGGTCTGATGAACGGTGATTGCCGGCGCTTCGGCGGGCGCAGTAAGCAGCGCCCCTACGGGAGCTTTTTGCTGTGACTCGCGGTTGGGGTTGGCGAGCTGCCGACCGATCGGAAAAAGTCAAAAGAGCCGGCGAGACGCCATTCGTTCCTCAGGGCAAGCCGGCGCTACGAAAACCGGGCGGGGTGTGGCACACTATGCGGCCATGCGCGCGACAAAATTTGAGTTTGAACAGCGCTTTTGGATCATTGGGGCGATTATATGGATCGGCTTTGGGTTGTACAACGTCGATCACGCCAATTTCGCGGTGTGGTTGTTGCATCTGGTTGCGCCGACAATCGATCTGGAAAGCGCGCGCGCAAATAATTTGGCGCGGCTGATTTTCGGCGCCGGGGCGATGCTGGTTTTTCTCTCCGCGTTGATTCGTACTTGGGCCACTGCATATCTCAAGACGGAAATCGTTCATGACATGGCGCAGCATTCTGAAGGGTTGGTGGCCGACGGGCCGTACCGCTACGTGCGCAATCCGTTGTATCTCGCGAATGTGCCGCTGGCGGCGGGGTTTGGGACCATGGCTAGCCCAGCGGGCTTGCTTTTTATGGTCCTGGGGATGTGGTTCTTTATGTATCGGCTGATTTTTCGCGAGGAAGATGGGCTGCTGCAAACGCAGGGCGAGTCCTATCGCGCTTACTTGAAAGCGGTGCCGCGGTTTTGGCCCGCGCTTACGCCGCGCGTTCCTTCGGGCGGCGGGGTAGCGCGCTGGGGGCAGGCGATTGCGGGAGAAATGTTCATCTGGCTGATGGGCCTCGCGGTGCTGTGCTTTGCCGTTACCTTGAGTTTGAAGCTCGCGGGGATTGTGCTGGCGGCGAGCTTTGCGGTGTACTTCGTTGCGGTCTATTTGGTAAAGAAACGCGCTGCCGCGGAAAAATCTTAGGCTATCGAGTACCCATCGCAGTTCCCCAAGTCGGTCACGCGCGAAACGATCTTCCTTGTCGGTGCCGCCCCTTGGCCAAAATAATTCGCATTGTCGATGACCCTTATTGGTGGACCTTGGCGCTCTCGTCCCTGGTGCAACTGGTGATGTTCATCCGCTGGATCTACCGGCGAATCCGGAACGACGAAATGATGCGCGCGTTTGTGGCGGATATGGCCAAGGTTCACTTGCCGCACACGTACGCGCTGCTGGAAAAAATCTGCGCCCAGCAGGGAATTGACGCGTCGGAGCGCCCGTCAATCAATTGGGTTGATTTGCACGGCCCGCGTAGGTGATACGTTAGTTCATCCGTGGTGCGCTCGGATCGATCGCTTGTTTAGACTGCGGAGTTTCTTAATCAGGGAACGATTAAACTGTCTCGCATCTTGGGAGAGATGAGCTCGCTTATGGCAGTTCGGACATACCGCGATGACTTTTTCTGGATGATCCGGACCACCCTCAGCCAAACCGAGAGTGTGGTGGGGCTCGAGGTACAGAACGCCATCTGTCGTTAAGAAAGGTCCTGGCTGTTCACAGCCCTGACAAATACCGTCGGCAAGTTTGAGTACGTAATTCCGAATCGCCAAGGAACGTGCTCTCACAATAGCAGATCGTCTCTTCCCGGGAATTACGGCGCGGGCGCTTAGTAGCGCGACTGCCTTGAGCTCTTCCAAACTAGCCCCTTCCAAGGACTTATCGTCCAAATCCGGGAGTCCAGTCTCTCGCCGTCGCCGAACAAGTAAATGAATCTGCGATGCAAGCTCCCGATTCGGCGTCGTAATGCTGCGCGGATAGTTCACCCACATCAGCTTCGGAAGGTTTCGACGTATCGCTGGCAGGGATATAGGTGGATTAATGAGCCTGATTCGAGCCAGTGAAGCGCCGTACCTATTTGTCCAGCCCCTGCGAGGTTGCGGTTCTGAGTTTATACGGGCAGTCGCAAAGAATCCGTATCTTCTAACATAAATGACCACATCATCGCCCGGCGCCGCGCCCTTGGGGACTATCCAGGTTGCGTCTGTCGGACGACCACTTCGGGCTCTGCTTTCAATTATTCCCTTATCCGAATCGGGGTCGCCGTGAACGATATGCGTTTTCCGCATTTAGTACCGAATATTACCACGAAGACGCCTTCAACCTAGGGACGCTTCGAAGGCCAAGAAAAGATGACAAAAGCTATTCGCATCCTCAGGCTAATTTTGTTTTCCGCTGCGTGGCTTGCGCTGACTGCGCCTGGCGCGTTCGCGCAAGGGTCTCAGCGCGTGAATGTGGTGCAGGGGGACACGGGGCAAGCTATCGCTGGGGCAAATATTTGGGTTTGCAGCGGGATGGTGCTGCCGGCTTACACGAGCACGCCTGCTTGCACGCCGACCGCCGCGATTTATTCAAATCCTACGCTGACCACGCCGATCACGCAGCCGCTCGTTTCCGACGGGCTTGGCAACTACAGTTATTTCGGCGTGGCGGGAACGTACACGGAGGTGATCACCGGGCCGATGATCGCAGGCTACACTTCGACCATCGTTCTGCCGTGCGCGCCAAGCTCGCCGACAGCGGGATGCGGAGGCAGCGCGGGAAATCCTGCGTCGCCGAGCGGCTCGATTCAGTTCAACAATATCGGAGCGTTCAGCGCATCGATTTTGAGCGAAGATTCCGGGGCAACCACGATCACAGACTCCGGCAACATGACGGTGCAGGGCGCGCACGCCACAGTAAACACCGCGAGCAATGGCGGATTCAACCTGAACGTGAACGGCACGGGAAATTTTCTCGGCTTGGTGACGACTCCGGGCGGATTGTCGGCGAACGCCGAATCGCCGAACAGCGCGTTCAGCGCGCCGACGAAACTTTTCTTTATGGCCGCGGGGTGCAACAACGTGACGGCAGGGAACGCTTGGCAGATTGGGACGGCCAACGCTCCCGCGCCCGCTTGCCAGGGAACGAACACGCGAAAAGGCGTGCTGCAGTTTGCGCGCGGGAACGTGGCGTACATCGAGCTCGAACTGCCGGTGGACTGGAATTTCGGCGTGAACGTGGATTTGAAGATTGCGTTCACCACGACCGATACGACGAACGGGCACTTCACCGCGTGGAGCGTGCAAACCGGATGCAATTCGTTGAGCGGCACATCGACTGACGATCCCGTGTTGAATGCGGCGCAAACGGTTTCGTCCACGGTCGGCAGCACGGCGGTGTCCGGCGCGGAATATCTTACGCTGCTTACTGCGTTGAACATGACCGGATGCTCGGCGGGGAACAACTTCGTCCTTGCTATCACGCGAAATAATTCCGGGGCGGACACGAACACGGACACCGCCGTCGCGGCCAAGTGGGCGGAACTGACTTTCGGCCGGACGATTAACTCGACGAACCGGTGACAGGCGCTGGGCCCGGTGCTGCGAAGAGCCTGCCAGACCGCTGAATCATCGCCAAGCATCAGTGCCGGGCACACCATGCTGTGCCCCTACAGATCCTCGAACGGGCGCGAGTTTATGTCCAAGGAGTCGCAATGCAATCGTGGCAGAAATTTCTTGATTCGCTGGCCACCAAGGGCGGGAATTTGCTTGTGCTGTTCGTGTGCTTCGCGGGGCTGCTCAGCCTGCTGATTCACGTTTTGCATCACGGCGACACGGGGAACGTGAGCATGGTCGTGGTCTCGACATTTTCCGGATTTTCGGGGGCATTGATGGCCACGCTGACCGGGAAAGACAGCAAGGAGCAGAGCGAAAACATTTCCGGCGTGAAGATTTCGAGCAACGCCGCAGCATCTGCGATTCCAGAATCGTCCGCCGCACCCGCCAGCGGCACGCCGAAAATCGATGGGCCTGTTTCGTAATGCAAGCTGTGGCATACAGCGAGCTAAGCCCGCTCGATTTGATGAAGCTCTGCGTGTGGCGCGAGGCGCGCGGCGAAGGAATTTTGGGCAAGCGCGGCGTGGCGCAGGTGATTCAGAATCGCGCGAACGACCCTTCGTGGTGGGGGCACGACGTCCGCTCAGTAATTCTGAAGCCCTGGCAATTTTCGAGCTTTAACGCGGCAGACCCTAGTTCGCAGAAGTGGCCGGCGGAAGGAGACCCGTCGTTCCAGGATTGCGCGGAAGTTTGCGAAGCGGTGGCAACCGGGAAGCATGAGGACATCACCGGCGGCGCGACTTCCTATTACGACATTTCCATTCCGCCGCCGTCGTGGGCCGCGAACGGAAGCAACGTCCTCACGCTATCCGTGGGGCGTCTGCGCTTCTACAAACTCGCGCCGGTGATGGTGAGCGACATCGACCTCGGCATGTAAATCGTTCCGAAGGGAGTGACACATCGTTCTCACGTACCGAAAGAACTAAAAGCAAAGCGGGTGTACAATTTTGTCTCCTGGATTTTGCACCGGGCAGGTTCCCAGCCAGGCTCGGGGCAAGAAATTTCGCTCCGGAGAACTCAATTGGAAACCGCAGTTGGAGTATTTAGTTCGCGAGAACGTGCGGAAAACGCGCTAGGGTATTTGCTTGAGAACGGCGTGCCGGAAGACGCGATCGTGTATTTGACGCGGTCTGAAAGCGAGGCTGTGTCTTTGGGGAAGAAGATCGGCGGCTTCGCCGGAGGGATCGCTGGCGGAGCCGTTGGTTTCGGAGCGGGATTGGCAGCGGCTTCCTGGGCACTGATTCCCGGAGCAGGAGAAGTTTTCGCACTCGGCGCGGGCGCTGCGGCATTGCTCGGGCTGTTTGGCCAAAAGGCCGGAGCTGCGGCCGGCGCGAAATTGAGTAGGAACGTTGACGCTGATGTGTTGAGAGACGAGCAGTCCGCTGAAGATGCGGAAGTGTTTCTGAATATTCTGAAAGAAGGGCGGTCACTGATCGTGGTCAGAACGGAATCGCACGAAACCGCAAGAGTGGCCTGCGTGATACTCGATCGCATGGGAATTACCGCCACCACTTCCGCTGGCGTTGATGCGGATAAAATGCGGGCCACGACTCGGCCGACGGGTAAAGGCATCACGGTGCTGGAAATGCACGGAAGGAACATGCAGGGCGAAGGCAACGTCGTGCTGCGCGACGCAGTTCAGGATTTGCTCGCTCGGGGAAATACAAAGGTCATTTTGAACTTGAGCCAAGTGGAACACATCGACAGCGCGGGAATTGGCGAGCTGGTGCGAAGCCACACGTCACTGCGCAAGGCAGGCGGGCAGCTGAAGCTGTTGAATCCCAGCGCCAAAATTAAAGAGATGCTGCAAATGAGCATGCTGCACAAAGTGTTCGACTTGCAGAACGATGAAGCCGGCGCGATCAAATCTTTTGGCAGATCGTCTAAATTCGGAGCGCCTTCCTAAACCGTTTGCTCTCGCACTTCCGTAAATCGACGGCCGCCCGTCCTTCTTTTTAACACTTTTGAGTGTCCCGAGGTTTGCTGTCCGCAGCCGCACGAACACCTGTTACGCTTTATCGACTCGGGCTAAAGCCTCATTAATGCGAAAATCTGGGCAGAACAAAATGAGAAAAATTCTGATAGCCGTGTTGATGATGCTTGGTGCGCCGTTATTGGCGCGGGCGCAGAATTATTATTACGCGCAGACGGCACAGGGCGGGAATTCGGGAGCGGACTGCGCCGACGCCTGGGCTTATAACGACGGCACAAATGGGATGACGCTGAAGGCTGCGCCGGGAGCTACGATATGGATTTGCCCGCCGACGTGGAATGGAGCGGCGAACCAAACCTGGGCGACGTTCACAACCAGTGGAACGAGCGGCAATCCTATTACGCTTAAATGGGCGCCGGGGGCGGTCGTCCAAGCTCCTTACCACAACACTTCCACGGCTGGATTCGTATTCAATAATCAGTCTTGGTGGGTGATCGATGGAGGGCTGACGGCGGGGGTCTATAGCACCTGCAACATCGCCACCTACAATTCAGGGGCGTGCCCGAGCCAGCTTCAGAACACGCTCAATGGCGGGATCTCGGAGCCGCTATCGGGGGTGAGCGTATCGGGCGGGACCGCGACGGCAACCTGCACGGCGGCTTGCAAGCCCTACATCAATCCGGCAAATTCCAACGACATCGCAAAAGTGATCATTTCAGGGACAAGCGTTGCCGCGTGCAACGTGCAGGTGCAGCCGCTCACCGATGTCAGCACCACGGTTTTCACTTTCGCCACGCCGGCAGGATGCACCACGGCGACAGGCGGGACGGTGTACAACGTGTGCCCCGCGGGAGCCTGCACCAACCAGCAGATCAACGCCAATTTGGTGCTGGCTACCAACGTCAGCCATTTTGAAATTAAGAACGCCCACTGGGGGCCGTCGTTCGTTTCGGGGATGTCGGACACGAACAATGCCAGCGGCATTTTGACGATCAACGGCTCCTACACAGCCGTGCACGACATGACCGCGCACGATGGCGGCAGCATTTGGAATGAAGTGGGCGCGACCACCGGCCAGTCTGTCGCGTTTTACAATAACGATATTTGGCACGCTTGCTGGCTGATGGGGTTTGCGGGGGCCGGGACCATTTCGCAGGATTTGGAGTGGTACAACAATCACGAGCACGACATCGGGAACTTCTCGAATGGCAGCGTCGGAACCTGCCACGGGAACGGAATTCACTTCTACGACCTGGGGAACGGCGTGGGTGGAAACGCCGGCGGAGTGCAGGCGGTTTATCACCACGACAATTTGATTGATGGGGATTGGGGCGTGGCGACCTCAGGCGTTCCGTACTTTGCCGAGGGGCGCACGCCATGCGGAGGGCTGCCGGCCAGCGGGCCGTCAGACACGTTCGCGAACGGCAGCGGGTCGAGCACCGGAACGATGTACGAGTGGAATGACGTGGTGGCCGCGTACACGCTGCCGGGGAGCCCGCCGAACGGCTTTCCGGCGATCAGCTGCGGCAACAAGCACTTCATCGTAAATAACTATTTTCTGGGCAACGGCACCACGGGCAACGGAGCGATCTGGGACAACAATCCGAGCATCGATTCGACGCAGACAGGCATTACTTTCGCGAACAATATTCTGCAGTCCACGGACGTGCTGTACCAGCAGATCGGGTCGTCGCAAGCGGCTCCGGTGCAAATTGATTACAACGTTTACGGGAACAATGCGGGCGGAAACAACGCTTGGCAGACGGCGGCGGTGAACACCAACAGCTTCACCACCTGGCAAGGGGCGGGGTTCGACGCGCACGGCTACCACTACAGCGGGCTCATCCCGAATATCAACAGTTGCAACACGTATGAGTGCGGAGCGGCGCAGCCGACAGGGAGCTTCGTAGGGCTTTCGGCAGGGACAAATCTCACTTCGGTATGCACGGGGAACGCGAACCTGGCGGGGCTGTGCATGACCTCCACGGCAGGCGGCACGGCCACGGCAGTAGCGCGGCCGACGAGCGGCTCGTGGAATATCGGGCCGTTTGGTCTAGCCGTAGGGGTCACGCTGACGCCCGTTACTTACGCTTTTGCGACCACGGCTTTAGGCGGCAGCAGCAGCGATAGTCCGGTAACTTTCACGCTCACGAACAACACTGGCGTAACGATTACCGGCGTTACAATCTCTTTTACCGGTGCGAACCCCGGAGATTTCACTGAAACCACGTCCTGTGGCACAACACTTGCCAGCAGCGCAAGCTGCCAGATTTTCGTAACTTTCACTCCGACAGCGATAGGGTCGCGAACGGCCACACTGAGCGTCGCTGATTCCGCCGCGAGCAGCCCGCAAACTTCCAGCCTTTCCGGTACGGCAATTCCTTCTGTGATCAAACCGTCTCCCGCGAACCCCGTCACATTTGGAGTTGCGGTAACCGATCCTTCGGTTACATCCACGGTGAAAAATGAAAAACAGAGCGCGAATCTTTCTGCTTACAATTTTTAGCACGTCGCTTTGCTTGACTTCCTGCACCAAGGCCGTGTCCGTAGCACCGCCCGCGCCTCCGCCAGTCAATAAAGACTGGCTCATCACTGCCAGCTTCAGCTACAACTTCACGAATTACATGCAGTGCAGCGCGAGCGTTACTTCCGGCTGCATCACGGGATTTACCTGGGGCTATCTGAATGCGCAGGGTGCGCAGGTTCCGCTGAAAACCAGCCCGGTCACGGTGTGCTCCGGCGCGTCACAGCCACAAGCTTGCATCGACTCCGCTAACAGCCAACTGCCTATCGGCTCGGACACTTTCACGATCGTAGTGAACTACGTCGACTCAACAGGGAAGTCACAAGTCACCTCGCCCGTAACATCCGCGTCCCCCACAGTAATCGCCGCCGGTCTGCCGCAGGGTTTCACCATCGCTGCGCAGTAGCAACGACACCGCCCGTCGGCTTTCAATCGAGCGCTCGAACGCACGCAGTATCTCGATGCGCGGGACTATACCTTCGTAACCGCGGAGCCTTCGGGCCAGATCCTGGGCATTTCTCGAACCTAGCTAAATCTGTTCGCTCGATACAACAAATTAATCTTCAAATCACTCAAGGAGGAATCGAAATGCACAACTTAAGTAAGGCGGCACACGCAGTATTGATCGGAATTCTGTGCGGCACACTGGCTATAGGCACCGTAACGCTCGGCGGCTGCAATTCAACGCAAGTGGAAGCGGACATTCAGAAGGTAATTGCATTGCTCCCAACAGCCGTTCAGATCGCCGGCAGCATCCTCAATATCGTCGCCGCAGCGGAAGGGAACTCGGCTCCCAGCGCCGCCGTGCTCGACACCGTCAAAAATGCGTCCGGGCAAGTTCAGGCGGACCTCACCCTGGCTAGTAGCCTGGTAGCGCAGTATCAAACCGACCTCGCCTCGGCTCCCGCCGGCGTCCTGGGGCAAATCGATGCAGCTGTCGCAGACGCGCAACAAAACATCGGCGCGATTCTTAGCGCCGTTCACATCGCAAATGCCACAGTCGTCGCAGCGGTAAATTCCGCAATAGCCAGCGTGCAGACCGTTATCCTTGCGCTCATTGCTGTGTTGCCGGCGCCCGCATCTGCCGCACTTTTTCCAAGGCTCACGGCTTCGCTGCACTCTGCCGGAATCCAGCCGGGAAGTGTGAATGCCGGCGTTCCCAGTCCCCACGCTTTCGCCAAGTCGTTCAATAACGACGCTCGCATCGTCGCAGTCCAGCAGACCTACCCGAACGCCCAAATCAAAGTTCCCGTCCCGCACGCCCGGATTTTCGGCATGCCCCTGCCGTAACAACATTTTCACGTCCTGTCGTTCATAACCGCAGCGCGCGCGAACTATTCACCGATTCACAGCTTCGGGTTCAGGGTGTTCTGCACCTCGGATCTTACCCATTGTGAGTAATTAGCGGCCTTCCTCCTGCTGAGGTGCCCCCGCTAACCACCGCACCTCAACCGGCCCGGGCTCTGCGAAAGGGCAGGAGTTGACCATTTTCATGCTCGGGGCGGATGCCTCGCACTTCACCAATTTTGCGTGTCAGAAACTGACCACCAACGCTCTAAACAACCCCGCTTTGGTCTCCACCTTCCCACTCCATATTCGACTCCCGTTCCGACCGTCACCACTCCCGCATCGTCCTCCCTCACACTTCCAAATCCAAATTCAACAAAAATAACCATTGACATCGCACCTCCGCCCAGAGTAACAATACTTCCCAATATACCGTTCGAGAATGAATATTATGTTTTACGGGGAGAGAGCGTTGTGCGGGAGTGGGGGGAGCACAGAGCTATGGTGGGGTGAGTTTCGATGCGGGGCGGGCGAGCTCGTACTTAATGTATTGATCTAGCAGGGACTTATCGGCGGTATTTAGCATGCGGCCGTTTACGAAGACGGTGGGGGTGCTAGCGACATTTAAGGCTTGACCGTCGGCGCGGTTTGCTTCTACGGCTTTTTTTGCCTCGGGTGATGACATGCAGGCTTTGAAGGCATCGGTGTCGAGGCCGGCGGCCGAGGCGAAACCCAGCAGTTTTTCCCAGATGTTTTCCGGCGAAATCAAGTCTTGGCTTTCGAAGATTGCGTCATGAACCTTCCAAAAAGCAGCGGGTGATTGCATGTACGCGCAGCGCGCTCCGATCGAAGCTGTTTCGGTCCATGGATGGATCTGGGTTAGCGGGAAATCTTTATAGACCACGCGGACTTGCGGGTACTGCGTCTCCAGCGCCTTTAGGTTCCTGAAGAGGTCGCGGCAATGGGGACACTCGAAGTCGCTGAATTCGACGATCGTAACGCGCGCGTCCGCCGGCCCCGATGTCGGGTTTCCTTCGATGTTTAGGTGTGCGAGGTTCTCGGCGAAGGGATTCGAAGACATGTCGTAGATCTCGCCACGCAGGAATGTTTTTCCGTCTTTGCTTACATAAACTGTTCCACTGTCGGTCTGCTCATTGATTGTTACGTGGATTGGGACGAGGTAGAAGTCCGGCGAAGCGGACGGCGTCATGGGACCGAGCCGCACTTGGAACTCCGGGCCCCATGCGTATAGGTTGCGCACGAATGCTTCCGTGGACTTTAGGATTTGAGTCTGATCGGGTGCCGATGCCGTCGCGGACGTTATTTGCGCGAAGACCGGAAGTGCCAGCATCAGTGACACCAGCGGAAACGACAAACAACAGAGGCGAACTAAATGGCGTGACATGATCATTTGTTTCCCCGTAGTTGAAATGCGAAACCTGGCTGTAGAGCTCTCAGAAAGAATTGTAGTTCTTCGCGGCGGCGGCCCCAAAACAAAATTCCGCACGGAGTCGCATCCCCGTCCCCATCTCAGGCGACAGTCAGAGTGTGAATTTCTGCGCTAGAGGAAAACGGCGTCCTACGCTGAAAGCCTTCAACGTGATCTTCAATCCTGGCGGGGCTTGCTTGCGCTTGTATTCATTCTGGTCCACGCGGAGTGCGACGCCTCGGACTAGGTCAAGCGGGAATCCGAAATGGTCGGCGATTTCCTCGGGGCTGCGCAGGTCCTCTACGTAGGCCTTTAGAATCCGGTCGAGGACATCGTAATCCGGGAGCGTGTCTGAATCCTTCTGATTGGGGCGCAGCTCCGCAGAAGGCGGCTTAGTGATAGTTGCCTCAGGGATCAGTTCCCTTTTGCGGTTCACGAATTTTGAAAGCGCGTAGACCATCGACTTAGGCACGTCGGAAATCACAGCCAGTCCGCCCGCCATGTCACCATATAGGGTGCAATATCCAACGGCCATCTCGGATTTATTGCCCGTGCTCAGAACCATAGACCCGAATTTATTTGAAAGCGCCATGAGCAGATTTCCGCGAATGCGCGCTTGGATGTTTTCTTCGGTCACGTCTTCGCGCGTGTCGGCGAACGCCGGAGCCAAAGTCTTGCGATAACTGTCGAAGGTTTCGTTGATCGGCAGGACGAGGAACTTGATGCCAAGGTTCTGGGCGAGCTGGCACGCGTCCCGCATGCTATTTTCGGAGGAATACTGGCTGGGCATGGCAACGCCAAGGACGTTTTCATGGCCCAGCGCGTCCGTGGCTATGGCCGCGACGAGGGCCGAGTCCACACCGCCGCTCAAGCCGACCACGACTTGCTTGAAGCCACACTTGCGGACGTAATCGCGCGTGCCGATTACCAGCGCGCGAAAAGCGGCCTCGAGCTCATCTTCCACCAGAGGGCGGATGTCGCCTTCGCCAGTGACACTGTCGAAGAGGACGAGATCTTCTTCAAATGATTTAGCGCGCGCCGCGACCCGGCCGTCGGGCATGAACGCAACGCTTGAGCCATCAAATATCAGGCTATCGTTGCCACCAACCTGGTTCACGTACACAACCGGCACGCGATATTCCTTGGCGATGGCTTGCAGCATGTCGTGGCGCAACGAACGCTTGTCAATGGTGTAGGGTGAAGAAGAGAGATTCAGCAGAAGGGTACTTCCCTTCCCGGCGATTTCGGCGACGGGATCGCGATCGTAGAGGCGCTGATTCCAAAAGCTTTTGTCGTTCCAAGCATCCTCGCAGATGGTGATCCCAAGTTTTTCCGTGTCGAAGGGAAAAATATGCTGCGTATGAGCGGGCTGAAAATAGCGCGATTCGTCAAACACATCGTATGTCGGCAACAGCATTTTGCGCTGTTCGAAAAGGATTTTCCCATCGGAAATGAGAGCGGCGCAATTCGCCACCGGTTTACCAGTATTGTCCTGTGCCCCGCCGACGTAACCGACGAGCGACGGCAGCGGGATTTTTTTCGCCAGGCGAAGGAGTTCCTTCTGGTTGAGTTCGTCGAATGCGGGGCGCTCGGTCAAGTCCTGGGGCGGATAGCCGCAGAGGCAGAGCTCGGAGAAGACGGCCAATTCGGCTCCGCGAGATCGCGCTTCATGCGCCATCTCTAGAATGCGGAACGAATTGCCTTCGAAATCGCCCACGGTAGGGTTGAACTGGGCCAGAGCAATTTTCATATTCCGGCACTAAGCATACGAGGCGACAGCGACCTTTTCAATGGCATGCAGCGAAGACAGTGATTTCGATGGTCTGAGGTCATTACAAGCGCGAGGAGAAGCGGACGCCTCTGCTAAAAGAGACGTCCGCGATACCGTTAGACGCTGAAGGAACTGCCGCAGCCGCAAGTGCTCTTCACATTCGGGTTGTTAAACTTAAAACCCGAACCTTCGATGGTCTCGATGTAGTCGATCTGTACGCCTTCGAGATACATTTCGCTCATCTGATCGACGAGAACCTTTAGTCCTTCAAACTCATACACGTTGTCGCTGTTCTCGTTCACTTGATTTTCGAAAGCCATGTGGTAACTAAAGCCGGAGCAGCCTCCGCCAACCACGGCCACGCGCAAACCAGCCGGTGCAGGAGTCTGCTGCTGAAGAATCTCTTTAACTTTCGTAACTGCCACTGGTGTAAGTTGAACCATTCGCCTAAGCCTCCACAGATTTCGCATGAATAAATCATGCGTTACAATTCCAGGGTCATTATATCAGATTCAGGCGCCGGGCGATTAGATTCCGGCAGATGGTTGTTTAAGAGGCTAAAAGAGTTAACAGGCCCGCCGTGCTGTGGCGGCTGGCTCAGCTCTAGGAACCGGCCCGACCAGCGGTGTGGACTGTAAGCGACTAGCCGCCTAAAATGAATACCCTACCATGAAACACACCATCACTTTGATTCCCGGAGACGGGATCGGGCCTGAAGTATCTAAAGCTGTGAAATCCATCCTAGCGGCCAGCGGACTTGAAATTGAGTGGGAAGAAATTGCCTCGCGCGCGGAAGTCGAGCGGCGCGGCATCGACTTCATGCATGCGGGTGTCCTTGAATCCATACGCAAGAACCGCGTGGCGCTGAAGGGGCCGATGGAGACTGCGGTCGG
>Ga0181537_10000033_pt1 | contig 126272 bp, 108 predicted proteins | sample PEATcosm2014_Bin_39_FD_119765 | JGI IMG/M metagenome (GOLD analysis project Ga0181537, IMG submission 119765) | Peatland microbial communities from MTU Mesocosm Facility, Houghton, MI, USA - PEATcosm2014_Bin23_10_metaG | ecosystem: Environmental > Terrestrial > Soil > Wetlands > Peat | place... | reverse complement strand
TGGTGGAGGCGGCGGGAATCGAACCCGCGTCCGCGAATGGTCCGCAGACGGTTCTACGTGCGTATCCGACCTATTTTTGTCTCGTCGCGTGCTTAGCCAGTCGGCAGGCCGACACGCGACCAGTCACTGGTTCTCGATGCACACGTCGTGACTCCGCGGGCATCCAGCCACTGAAAATGGCGCTGCTGTCAGTTGCCTGACCTAGCCCAGTGGCCGGCTAGTGCAGCGTCCAGCCGGGTTTAGGCGGCTAGAGCGAAACGCTCGTCGTTGGCGTTTGTAGTGTTCCAGCGGATTTACGAGGTGACTGGGCCTCGGCACGCACCGCACTGTTTCGCAACCCGCGTCGAAGCCAGGTCGCCCCCTTAGTGGATGTGTTGCGATTATATCGCGGGGGTGCTGCGGCCGCCCCGGGTTCGGATACGCTTTGGACTGAGGGCGGCATTTGCTCGAGAGGGGGCGCTGCGTGGAATCCGCATGGGGACGGCGGCTGGCGGTGATTGTGCGTCCGCGCGGGGTGGAGGCGCTCGCGGGCCTGCTCGTCGCGAACCTGCTGGCGTGGGCGTGGGCGCTGGCAAATTTCCGGGGACACCCGGACCTGCTTTCGCTCGCGCTGCTGGCATGGGTGCTGGGACTTCGCCATGCCGTCGACGCGGATCACATCGCGGCCATCGACAATGTCGTACGCAAGTTGATGCAGGAAGGCCGGCGCCCACGTGCGGTCGGCCTGTTCTTTTCCCTGGGCCACTCGACTGTCGTGTTGGTCGCGTGCATTGCGCTGGCCGTGGCCACTTCGAACGCGGCGGAAAAGCTCGCCACATGGAAGTCCGTGGGCGCCTACGTCGGTACCTTGGTGTCCGCGTTTTTCCTGTTGGTGATCGCGCTGTCGAACCTGGCGATCTTCCGGCGCCTCTGGCGGATCCGGCGAGGGGTACAGGAAGTGGAACAACCGGTGCTGGGTGGCGGACCCATGGCGCGCCTGCTCGCGCCGGTGTTGCGTTCCGTGCGCCGCTCCTGGCACATGTTTCCCCTGGGTGTGCTCTTCGGTCTTGGATTCGACACGGCGACCGAAGTCGGCCTGCTGAGCATCGCGGCGGCGCAGGTCGCGAAGGGCTTGTCCTTGTGGCAGATGCTGGCATTTCCTTCGCTTTTCGCGGCGGCGATGGCGTTGATCGACACCGCGGACAGTTCCCTGATGGTCGGTGCCTACGGCTGGGCCCTGGCGGATCCGACGCGGCGCCTGCGCTACAACCTGGTCGTGACCGGCGTTTCCGTTGCGGTGGCCATCGGGATCGGGACCGCCGAAATTCTCGGGATGCTTGGCGACCAGCTTGGAGTCCACGGTGGCCTGCCCGATGGTGTTTGGAATTGGATCACGGCGTGGAACGCGAATTCCAGCCGGATCGGCTTTGCCGTGATCGGGTTTTTCCTTGCCGCGTGGGCTGGAGCTAGCTTGCTTTCGAACCGGCTTCGTTCTCCAGCGCGTCGGTGAGGTTGAACTTGGCGTAGTCGACGTGATCGAGGCCATCCGCGCCGGTATGGAGAATGTCGCGAAACGTGTGGTTCCAGTGTATGGCCGATGATTTGTAGCCGTAGCGCGCCATGAGCAGTTGGCCGGTGGTTTCGTCGATTCCGCTCAGGTTCAACAGGAACATGGCGTTGGCGGCCGCGAGCGATTCCGCCGTCTCGGCGACCAGCGGGCTGGTTTCGTCGATCACGTGCATGATGGTCCAACTGAGCAGGAACACCGGGTGCTGGCTGCGCACGAGGGGCAGGTCGATCACGCGCCGGATCGAGTAGCCTTCTTCCGTTTTCATTTCCTTGAGCAGGCGCAGCTGCGCAGACGCCTCCATCACCACGTTCTGGCGCGCGTTCGCGGCGCGGAACATCAAGGTCTTCTTGCCGTCGAATGGCCGCACGACGGCGCTGTTGGCAAACAGGAACAGGGCCTGCGGACGCGAAAAGCGCGCGAACATGGCGCCCGTCATCAACGCGATGCAGGTCATCCCCACGAAGATCTCGATGGCCGCCACCACGTGGCCGTACAAGGTGATGGGGTGCATGTCGCCGTAGCCGACCGTGGCCAGGGTCTCGACGCTGAAGAAAAAGCCACCCCAGAAACCTTGCGGATTGAGATTGGCGATATCTCCGGTCGAGAGCCAATAGATGCACGCGAACCCGAAATTGAGCAGGAGAAAGAACGTTGCGAAAGTCCCGAACAGGGTCGGCCAACTCACCTTCATCAAATAATGGAACAGGTCGCGCCAGATCTTGATGCGCAAGCCGTGCGTGATGATCGTCCGGTCGTTGATCGTGATGCGCCGGGTCGTCTTGCGATCGGACGCCTGCGCGGCGTGGTGATGGTCCGCCTTGTGCGTTTCCGGCGTCCGTTCGAATTCGCTCGCCAGCACGCGCGGACCCGCAGCCTCCGCGCCGGCTCTTGCGTCCATTGCCGCCTGCGTGCCTGTCACGGTCGGCCTTGGGCCAGCACGAAGGGCAGGAGATCCTCGATCTTCTCGAGGATGTGATCAGCCTGCCATTGATCAATGTCGTCCATGCCTGCCGAGTATCCGTAGGCGACGGCGAAAGTGCAAACGCCCGCGGCGCGGCCCGCCTGGACGTCGCGCCGGTCGTCACCGACGTACACCCCTTCCGCGGGCGCACAGTTGCACTTTTCCAGCGCGTACAGGATGGACGCAGGGTCCGGCTTGGCGGCCTTTGCCGTATCTCCGCTTACGATGCACGCGGCCCGATCGGCGAGGTTCAGTGCGCGCACCAGGGGTTCGGTCAGGCGCGCGACCTTGTTGGTGACGATGCCCCAGGGCAGCCCGGCCGCTTCGAGGCGTTGCAGCGTCGCGGGGACACCGGGAAACAAGCTTGTCCTGCCGCTGATGTCCGCCTCGTAGCGTTCGACGAATTCCGTGCGCAGTTCCTCGTACCCGGTTTCGCCGGGCGCGAGGCCGAATGCCTGGCCGATCAGGCCGCGTGCGCCATGGCTGGCCCAGGGACGCAGTTCCTCGATCGGACGACGCGGTCGCCCGCGCGCCTGCAGGCAGCCGTTGATCGCCGCAATGAGATCAGGCGCCGTATCGGCAATGGTTCCGTCCAGGTCGAACAGGACCAGGGACGTCTTGCGCTCTCGCATCGTCAATGCGCGGGCTTCCGGCAGGCCATCAGGTAATTGACGCTCGTGTCGTCATGCAGCCGAAAGCGCTGGCTCAATGGGTTGTAGCCCATGCCGGTCACCTCGAGGACATCGAGCTGGCTCGTGCGCGCCCCGCGCGCAAGCTCGCTGGGCCGCAGGAAGCGCGCGTATTCGTGCGTGCCGCGCGGCAGGAGGTTGAGCACATATTCGGCACCGACGATGGCAAACAGGAAGGATTTCGGGTTGCGGTTGATCGTCGAAAACAACACGTGACCGCCTGGGCGCGCCAGTTGCGCGCACGCCGCAATCGTGCGTGCCGGGTCGGGCACGTGCTCGAGCATTTCCATGCAGGTAACCAGATCGAAACGCCCCGGCATTTCGTCGGCCAGGTCCTCCGCTGCCACGGCGCGGTACTCGACCGTGGCACCGCTTTCGAGTGCGTGCAGGCGGGCCACCTGCAAAGGCTTGCCGGCCAGGTCGATGCCCAGCACCTTGGCGCCGCGCGCATTCATCGCTTCGGAAAGGATGCCGCCGCCGCAGCCGACATCCACCACCGAGGCTCCGGCCAGCGGCGCATGACGTTCGATCCACTCCATGCGCACCGGATTGAGTTCGTGGAGCGGCCGAAAGGCGCCCTTGGGATCCCACCAGCGATGGGCCAGGTCGCTGAACTTCTTGAGCTCCGCGGGATCGGCATTGACGCGTGGGCCCCCGGCGGCGCCTTGCACTTGGCTTTCGCCTGATAGCTGATTCATACCCGAATGCTACCCCCGGACAAGAAAAAGCCCCGCGCAAGGCGGGGCCTGTGAAGCGGGCGAAAAAAGCCGCCTATTCCATTGTTTCCTTGTAGCCGTCGACCTCCACGTCGACCCGGCGATTCTTCGCGCGGCCTTCTTCCGTCTTGTTGTCGGCAATGGGCTCGCTCTTGCCTTTTCCGGCGACGTGAATCTTGTCTCCGGCAACGCCGTGGTCGACCAGGTATTTCTGCACCGCTTCGGCACGGCGCAGCGACAGCTTCATGTTGTACGAAGCGCTGCCGATCCCGTCCGTGTGGCCGGTGACATTCACCGAGTTGAGAACGGTTGCAGACTTGAGCTTGGCCACGAGGTCGTCCAGTGCGGTGACTGCGCCCGGCTTGAGCGTTGCCTTGTCGAAGTCGAACAGTTCATCGGAGCCGAACGTCACCTTCGCCTGCATCACGTGCTTCACCGGCGCCGGTGGTGGCGGAGGAGGAGGTGGCGGCGGCGGCGGGGGCGGCGGCGGCGGGGGAGGCGGCGGCGGGGGCGGAGGCGGCGGCGGCGGCGGGACCAGATCCTTGTCGCAATCCACCGTGGCCATGTCCTTCGTGAAATAACCGTCGCGCCAGCAAAGTCCGGACCCGCTGCGCACTACGTTGCCACTGGAGTCCAACACATAGCCGGATGGCAGTTGACCCTTGATGGTCGGACTTGAATTGCCTCCCAGCCCCGACTGCGTCGCGCAGGCCGACAAGCCGATGATGCCTGCGACAACGAGCGCAATTTTTTCTTGGTTTTTCATTCTTTCCCTTTCCAATGTTGGGACGCGGGCATTGTAGTGATTGTTTCCCTCAGTTTTTGCCGCACGTGATTCTGCCACGGTGCCGCGGCCCGGATAGCCTCGCCTGCTACATCTGGACGATTGACATTCACAATAGCGCGATCACTGAGTAGACAATCACCCGCAACCCAGACATGGGTAACCTGTTCGCGCCCCGCACAGTGAACGATTTGTGAAATCACTTCGTAACACGGCTGGCTCTCGATCGTGGAGAGATCGATCGCAGTGAGATCGGCCTCCTTGCCGATTTCGATCGTGCCGATGCGTGTGTCGAGACCCAATGCGCGTGCACCGCCCAATGTCGCGCATTCCAGGGCCTGCCAGGACGGCATGGCGCTCGCGTTCCCCGAGTTGGCCTTGGCAAGCAAGGCGGCAAGCGTCATCTCCCGCAGCAGATCGAGTCGATTGTTGCTCGCCGACCCGTCGGTCCCGATCGCGACGCAAATTCCCATGTCCAGCATGCGGGCGATTGGCGCCACGCCGCTCGCGAGCTTGCAATTGGAGGCCGGGCAATGTGCCACGCTCGCCCCACGCTGGGCCAACAGTTCGATCTCGGTTTCCAGCAATTGCGTTGCATGGACGGCGATCAGGCGCTCGCTCACGAGCCCCAGGCGTTCCAGCCGTTCCAGGGGTCGACAGGAGTGCTCCCGGAGTGACTGCTCGATTTCCGCTGCCGTCTCATGCACGTGCATATGCACGGGCAGGTCCAATTCCTCGGCCAGCGTCGCGATGCGTTCGAGCACGGTGTCGCTCACGGTGTAGGGAGCATGCGGCGCAAGGGTAAAGGTGATGAGCGGATCGCCTTTGAGCGCGTCGCGCGCTGCCAGCCCCTTGCGCAGGTAGTCGTCGGCGCTGGTGGCGTACCGGCTGGGCAATTCGATCGTCGCGATACCGACGCTCGCGCGCAGCCCGACGCGACGCAAGGCTTGCGCCACTTCCGCCGGGAAAAAGTACATGTCGTTGCAGCAGGTAATGCCGGCGCGCAACATCTCCACCGCGGCCAGCAGCGTGCCGTCATACGTGAATTCCGCCGAGACGAGTTCGCGCTCCAGCGGCCAGATGCGCTCTTGCAACCATTGCGCAAGCGGCAGATCGTCGCCGACGCCCCGCAACAGGCTCATCGCCGCATGCGCGTGCGCATTGACGAGTCCGGGGATCAACGCATGCTCGGCCAATGCGACGCGTTGGCGCGCGATATAACGGGTGCGTGCCTGTGCAACGGGAATGACATCGACGATGCGCCCGCCATCGATGGCCACGCAATGATTCTCGAGCACGACCTGTTGCGGGCGCACCGGAACGATCCAGCGCGCCTCGATCAAGGTATCTATGGTTTGCGTCGCCGAGGCCGCCATCGCGATTCCTGGTGCCGGACGTGCCGGTCCAGCTTTATACACAGAATGCCGCGGCGGAGCTTGCCGGGCGGCGTGCCAAGCACTCGCACTGGTAAAATCCATGGTTGATTCGAGGTCGACGTCGAATGCAGGTATCGACCCGGGAATTCCACGAAAAAACTCTTCGATAGCGCCCACGCATGGATTCGTACGCCAAGGAAACACTGCCGATTTCCCTCGAAGAGGAGATGCGCCGCTCCTATCTCGATTACGCGATGAGCGTGATCGTCGGGCGGGCGCTTCCCGACGTGCGCGACGGCCTCAAGCCCGTGCATCGGCGCGTCTTGTTCGCCATGCACGAGGCCAACAACCTGTGGAACCGTCCGTACGTCAAATGCGCGCGCGTGGTCGGCGAAGTTCTCGGGAAGTACCACCCGCACGGGGACACGGCGACGTACGACGCGCTCGTGCGCATGGCGCAGGACTTCTCCCTGCGCTACCAGCTCATCGACGGCCAGGGCAATTTCGGGTCGGTCGATGGCGACAATGCCGCCGCGTACCGGTACACGGAGTGCCGTCTCAACAAGCTCGCCTCCGAGCTCCTGGTCGACATCGACAAGGAGACCGTCGATTTCGTCCCAAACTACGACGGCAAGGAGCGTGAGCCCACCGTATTGCCGGCGCGCGTTCCCAACCTGCTCATCAACGGCTCGGGCGGGATTGCCGTCGGCATGGCGACCAACATCCCGCCGCACAATCTCGCCGAAGTGATCGATGGCTGCCTGCTCATGCTGCGCAATCCCGAAGCCGGCATCGAGGAACTCATCGAACTGATTCCCGCGCCGGACTTCCCCACCGCCGGAATCATCTACGGCCTGGAGGGGGTGCGCGAAGGCTATCGCACAGGGCGTGGGCGCGTGGTGCTGCGTGCCCGCACCCATTTCGAGGAGCTCGACAAGGGAGCGCGCAGCGCGATCATCGTCGACGAACTGCCCTATCAGGTCAACAAGCGGGCGTTGCTCGAGCGCATCGCCGAACTCGTCAACGAGAAGAAGATCGAGGGCATCGCGGACATCCGCGACGAGTCGGACAAGTCGGGCATGCGCGCGGTGTTCGAACTCAAGCGCGGCGAGCTGCCGGAGGTTGTGCTCAATAACCTGTACAAGCTCACGCAGCTCCAGGATACGTTCGGCATGAACCTGGTCGCGCTGGTCGACGGCCAGCCGCGGCTGCTCAACCTCAAGCAGATCATCGAGCACTTCCTGGCGCACCGGCGCGAAGTCGTCACGCGCCGCACGGTATTCGACCTGCGCGAAGCACGCCGCCGCGGCCACATCCTGGAGGGCCTGGCGGTCGCACTGGCGAGCATCGACGACTTCATCGCCATCATCAAGGCGGCGCCAACGCCTCCGGTGGCGCGCAACGAGCTGGTCTCCCGCACCTGGCGCGCGCCGCTCGTGCAGGACATGCTGGCCCGTTCGGCGTCCGGCTCCGCGCCCGCGCTGTATCGCCCCGAAGGCCTTGACCCGGCACTGGGGCCGCAGGCCGACGGCAGCTATCGCCTTTCGGAGGAGCAGGCCGACCAGATCCTGCAGATGCGCCTGCAGCGCCTGACGGGACTGGAGCAGGACAAGATCGTCGACGAATACCGCGAGGTGATGGCGCTGATCGGCGACCTGCTCGACGTGCTCGCGCGTCCCGAGCGCATCACCACGATCATCCACGACGAACTGGTGGCGGTTCGCCGCGAATATTCCAACGGCGGCGACGATGCGCGCCGTTCGCAGATCGTGCGCACCACGGAAGAAATCGCGACCGAGGACCTGATCGCGCCGCAGGACATGGCCGTCACCCTGTCGCATGCCGGCTACATCAAGAGCCAGCCGCTGGCCGACTACCGGGCGCAAAAGCGCGGCGGGCGCGGCAAGCAGGCGGCGGCGGCGCGCGAGGACGACTGGATCGAACAGTTGTTCATCGCCAACACGCACGACACGATCCTGTGCTTCTCCGACCGTGGCCGCCTGTACTGGCTCAAGGTATGGGAAGTCCCGCAGGGCTCGCGCACCTCGCGCGGCAAGCCGATCGTCAACATGTTCCCGCTGGCGGAGTCGGAGAAGATCACGGTCGTGTTGCCGGTGAAGTCCTTCGATGCCGATCACTACGTGTTCATGGCGACGGCCTTCGGTACGGTCAAGAAGACGCCGCTGGCCGAGTTTTCCAACCCGCGCAAGGCGGGGATCATCGCGGTCGACCTGGAAGCCGACGACTACCTGATCGGCGCGGCGATCACCGACGGGCGCCACGACGTCATGCTCTTTTCCGATTCGGGCAAGGCGGTGCGCTTCGATGAGAACGACGTGCGCCCGATGGGACGCCAGGCGCGCGGCGTGCGCGGCATGCAACTCGACGACACCGCGCGGGTGATCGCGCTGCTGGTTGCCGAAGACGAAGAGCAGCATGTGCTGACGGCCACGGCCAATGGCTTTGGCAAGCGCACCCCGATCGTCGAGTACACCCGCCATGGGCGCGGCACCAAGGGCATGATTGCCATCGCCACTTCCGAGCGCAACGGCACGGTGGTGGCGGCCACGCTCGTGCACGAACACGACGAGATCATGCTGATCACGACGGGGGGCGTCCTGATCCGCACCCGTGTCTCCGAAGTTCGCACGATGGGTCGCGCGACCCAGGGCGTGACCTTGATCGCGCTCGACACCGGTACGACCCTCTCCGGGCTGCAGCGCGTCGTGGAAAGCGACAGCGACCCGAACGGCAATGGCAACGGCAATGGGGCCAGCGAGGGCGGCGACGGTGCCGATCCGGCCGCCGATCCGGCGACGGACGCGAATGAGTGAGGATCTCCAGGCAGTCCGTGCCCGGATCGACGGCATCGACCTGCGCCTGATCGACCTGCTCAACGAGCGGGCGCGCCTGGTTGCGGAAGTCGGCCGCATCAAGCAGGACTCGGGCGCGCCGATCTTCCAGCCCGAGCGTGAAGCCGAAGTGATGCGACGCGTCGTCGACGCCAGCAAAGGTCCGCTGCCCAATTCCGCCGTCGAGGCGATTTACCGGGAGATCTTCTCGGCGGCACGCGCGGTGCAAAGGCCGCTGACGGTCTCCTATCTGGGGCCCGAAGGCACGTTCTCGGAGCTGGCCTTGCTCAAGCGCTTCGGCAGCTCGGCACAACCGCAGTCCTGCGCATCGATCGACGAGGTATTCCGCGCGGCGGAGTCCGCTCGCGTCGATTACGCCGTGGTGCCGGTGGAGAACTCGTCGGAGGGCGCCGTTTCGCGTTCGCTCGATTTGTTGCTGACCACGCCGCTTTTCATCGTGGCGGAGGTGTCCGTCCCGGTGCATCTGCATCTGCTGACGCGCACGGGCACGCTCGACGGCGTCGGACGGGTGCTGGCGCATCCGCAGGCATTGGCGCAATGCGTCGCCTGGCTCAACCTGAACGCCCCGGGATTGGAACGGGTCTCGGTGGCGAGCAACGCCGAGGCGGCGCGCCTCGCCGGCCAGGACCCGACGGTCGCCGCGGTCGCGGGCGATCGCGCGGCGGTGCGCTACGGTTTGCAGACGGTGGCTTCGCTGATCCAGGATGACGCGCACAATCGCACGCGCTTCGTCGTGCTGGGCAACCATCAGACGCGCCGCAGCGGCAACGACAAGACATCGCTCATCCTTTCGGTCGCGAACCGGTCCGGCGCGGTCTACGAAATGCTGGCACCGCTGGCGCGCCACGGCGTGTCGATGACACGCTTCGAATCGCGCCCGGCGCGTACCGGCGCCTGGGAATATCACTTCTTCGTCGACCTCGAAGGGCACGCCAGCGACGCGAACATTGCCTCGGCACTGGCGGAGTTGCAGCACGCGTGCGCGTTCTATCGCTGCCTGGGCTCCTATCCGAGGGACGCATGAAAGAGCCTCAGGCCGCGTCGGGTGCCGCCCATTCCATTTTCGCGCTGCCGTATGTGCGCGCGATTGCGCCCTATCTGCCGGGCAAGCCGATCGAGGAACTTGCGCGCGAGCTCGGCCTGGATCCGGCCTCGATCATCAAGCTTGCGTCCAACGAAAATCCTTTCGGCATTCCCGATTCGGCGCAGCGCGCGATCGTCGCTTGTGCCAGCGAGGCGGGACGCTACCCGGACGGCAATTCCCATGCACTCAAGGAGCTGCTTGCCGAGCGCCTGGATATCGCACCGGAATGGCTGACGATCGGCAGCGGCAGCAACGACATCCTCGAGATGGCTGCATCCGCCTTGCTCGCACCCGGCACGAGCTGCGTGTACTCGCAGTACTCCTTTGCCGTGTATGCCATTGCGACGCAGGCGCGAGGTGCACGCGCCATCGTGGTGCCAGCGGCCAGGGGCTTGGGCCACGACACGGCAGCGATGGCTGCCGCGATTTCGCCCGACACGAAACTTTTGTATTTCGCGAACCCGAACAATCCGACCGGGACCTTCGTCGAAGGACCGGAGCTATCGAGCTTTCTGGAGCAGGTGCCCGCGCGGGTCCTGGTCGTGCTCGACGAGGCATACAACGAATACCTGCCGCCCGAACTGTGTTACGACTCGCTGGCATGGGTGCGGCGCTTCCCCAATGTCCTCGTGTGCCGCACCTTCTCCAAGGCCTACGGCCTCGCGGGCCTGCGCGTGGGTTACTGCATCGCGCAGCCGGAAATCACGGAGTTGCTCAATCGCGTGCGCATGCCGTTCAACGTGTCGGCGGTCGCGCAGGCGGCGGCGTGCGCGGCCTTGCGCGACGACGCCTTCCTGCGGCGCAGCTATGAAATCAATCGCGGGGAATTGCTTGCGCTGACTTCGGAATTGCAGGCGCTGGGCCTGGACGTCATCCCGAGCTTTGCGAATTTCGTGCTGATGCGCGTAGGACCCGCCGCGAAGGTGTACCAGGAATTGCTGCGCCGGGGAGTGATCGTGCGTCCCGTTGCGAATTACGACCTGCCGGAATGGCTGCGCGTGACGGTGGGGCTGCCGCACGAAAATCAGCGTTTCCTCGAGGCATTGGCGGCGGCACTGCGCACGGTCGGCCACGCGACACAGGCAGCCGGAAAGTGAAGCTTGCGCTGCTGGGCTGCGGCCTTCTCGGCGGTTCGACCGCGTCCGCATGGCGCCGCCAGGGACGCGTGCAGGAAGTCGTCGGCTTCGACACGGACGCGCGCTGCTCCGGGCGTGCGCGGGCATTGGGGATTGTCGATTCGGTTGCGCCTGACCTGGTTTCGGCGGCGCAGGGCGCCGACTGCGTGCTGCTTGCCACCCCGGTGGGCGCGATCGATTCGGTCTTGCGCGCGCTTGCGGCGCATCTCGGCCCGCGCACCATTGTCACGGACGTAGGCAGCACGAAGGCAGGCATCGTGGCCAGTGCGCGTGCCGCGCTGGCCGGCGCAAGTGCGCGCTTCGTGCCTGCGCATCCGATTGCCGGCGGTGCCTTGCCGGGCATCGAACACGCGCGCCCCGACCTGTTCGAGGGCCGCTGGGTCATCACGACGCCGGACACGTCGACGGACCCGCAGGCACTCGGGGCAATCGAGGCGAACTGGTCGGCCTGCGGCGCGCGCGTCGAGCGCATGGATGCACAGGAGCATGACCGGATCTTCGCGTCGGTCAGTCACCTGCCCCACCTGCTCGCGTTTGCCTTGGTCGATTTCGTCGCGGGTCAATCGGACGGATCGCGCAAACTGCAATTTGCCGGCGCTGGTTTTCGCGATTTCAGCCGCATTGCCGCGAGCGATCCGGTGATGTGGCGCGATATCGCGCTGGCAAACCGCGCTGCCCTGCTCGAGCAATTGCGCGGTTTTCATGGGGCGCTCGATGAAGTTGCGCGCGCCGTGGAGCAAGGCGACGCAGCGGCACTCGAACGGATTTTCGCGCGCGCCAGCCAGGCGCGACGCGCCCAGGAATTCGAACTGCGCAGCCATGACGAATAGCGCAGATCCTGCCGCAACTGCGAAGGCGACGGCAACGAGCTGGCCCGCGGAGCTGCGCATCGACCCGATCGGGCGCGCGCAAGGCGAAGTGCGTCTGCCGGGCTCGAAGAGCATTTCCAATCGCGCCTTGCTGCTGGCCGCGCTCGCGCAGGGGTCGACGCGCCTCACCGGCCTGCTCGAGGCCGACGACACGAGCGTGATGATCGGAGCGCTGCGCGAGCTCGGCGTCTGCGTGGAACCCGATGGGGACGCGGTGCGCATCGAAGGTTGTGCAGGGCGCTTCCCCGCACGCCATGCGGACCTGCACTTGGGCAATGCGGGCACGGCAATGCGGCCGCTTGCGGCTGCGCTCGCCTTTGCCGGCGGGACCTATCGCCTCGATGGCGTGGCGCGCATGCGCGAGAGGCCGATCGGCGACCTGGTCGATGCCCTGCGCAGCCTGGGTGCTTCGGTTCATTACCTGGGAAATCCGGGCTACCCGCCGCTGCGCATCGATCCCGTCGAACATCCTGCGCGTCGCCAGTCGAATTCCATCGCAGGCGCCGAGGTGCATGTGCGCGGCGATGTTTCGAGTCAGTTTCTGAGTGGCGTGCTGATGGCTGCGCCGGGATTTGCCCCTGCCGAGGGGATTCGCGTCGTGGTCGACGGGGAATTGATTTCGCGCCCTTATGTCGATCTCACGCTCGCCATGATGCGTTCGTTCGGCGTGACGGTGCGCGAGGAGAACGGCGCTTTTGTCGTTCCGCACGCAAACTATGTTGCGCAGGCGAACTATGCCGTCGAAGGCGACGCTTCGGGCGCCTCGTATTTCCTTGCGCTGGGGGCGATCGCGGGCGGCCCCGTGCGGGTGCGCGGCGTCGGCCGGCACAGCCTGCAGGGCGACCTGGCATTTGCCCAGGTTCTCCAGTCGATGGGCGCGCGCGTCGAAATGGGCGACGATTGGGTCGAGTCGAGCGCGCCGCCCGGTGCAAACGATGCCGGGCTGCGGGCCATCGACTTCGATGCGACCGCAATTCCCGACGCCGCGATGACGCTCGCCGTGCTCGCGCTGTTTGCGCAAGGCGCGACGCGCCTGCGCGGGATCGGCTCGTGGCGTGTCAAGGAGACCGATCGCATCCATGCCATGGCCACGGAACTGGCGAAATTGGGTGCGACGGTTGCATCCGGCCCCGACTGGCTCGCGGTGAGCGCGCCGGGCGCGCTGCACGAGGCCTGGATCGATACGTACGACGACCACCGCATGGCGATGTGCCTCGCGCTCGCTGCTGCCAGCGGAGTGCCGGTGCACATCCGCGAGCCCGGATGCGTGGCCAAGACCTACCCGGCGTTCTTCCGCGAGCTCGACCGTTTGCGTGGCGGCGCCGTTTCCTTGGGCGGGGGACGCTAGCGTGCCATCGAACGCGCCGGGCAACGTGATTCCCGTGATTGCAATCGACGGTCCGACGGCCTCGGGCAAGGGCACGGTCTCGAAAATGGTCGCCCGCGCACTGGGCTTCGCCTATCTGGATAGCGGTGCGCTGTACCGGATCGTCGGTCTGCTCGGCCTCGAAGCGGGAATCGACCTGGACAGCGGGCCCGACCTTGCGCGCATCGCGCTCCACCTGGATCCGACGTTCCACAACGATCGAATCGAATGGAACGGGCGCGATATCACCGAGTCGATCCGGCGCGAAAGCGTCGGGCAGGCGGCATCGCGGGTCGCCGCCGTGCCCGAACTGCGTGCGGCCTTGCTGGACCTGCAGCGCCGTCAGCGCCGCGCGCCGGGATTGGTGGCCGATGGACGGGATATGGGAACGGTCGTGTTTCCCGACGCACGCCTGAAAGTGTTTCTCCAGGCCGACGTCGAGGTGCGCGCCGCCCGCCGGCTTAAGCAGTTGATGGAAAAGGGATATTCTGCTAAGCTCGCAGACCTTCTGCAATCCCTGCGGGAGCGCGACCAGCGCGATGCATCGCGCGATTGCGCCCCCCTTGCGGCGGCGGAAGATGCGAAAGTACTGGACAGCACGGCGTTGACGCCCGAGGAAGTAGTCGCGCAAGTGCTCGAATGGTATCGCCAGGCTTGATTCGGGCGCCTTCCGCCACCATCTAGCGTGTGCAAGGCTGCCTTTCAGCAGGGCCGCAAAACGGGGCACGCGGAGGAATCTCCGTCGTGCATTTGATCAACTCCGCCGGGTGCAAGACCCAGGCGAGATCGAAGGTCGTCATGTCCTCTATTGCCACGTACAGCAGTTCCGAATCCGCTCCCGAATCCTTTGCCGCCCTCTTTGAGGAAAGCCTGTCGCGCCACGAGATGCGCGCCGGCGAAGTGATCACGGCTGAAGTCATCCGCGTTGATTTCAATTTCGTTGTCGTCAACGCCGGCCTCAAGTCCGAGGCCTACATCCCGATCGAGGAATTCCGCAACGACGCCGGCGAAGTCGACGTCAAGCCCGGCGATTTTGTTTCCGTCGCCATCGAAGCGCTGGAAAACGGTCACGGCGACACCATCCTGTCGCGCGACAAGGCCAAGCGCCTGGCCGCCTGGTTGAACCTGGAGAAGGCCCTGGAGAGCGGTGAACTGGTCTCCGGCACCATCAGTGGCAAGGTCAAGGGCGGCCTGACCGTCATGACCAACGGCATCCGCGCCTTCCTGCCCGGTTCGCTGGTCGACACGCGTCCCGTCAAGGACACCTCGCCGTACGAGGGCAAGACGCTCGAATTCAAGGTCATCAAGCTCGACCGCAAGCGCAACAACGTGGTCGTGTCGCGCCGTGCGGTGGTCGAAGCCAGCATGGGGGAAGAGCGCGCACGCCTGCTCGAGAACCTCAAGGAAGGCTCGATCGTCAAGGGCGTGGTCAAGAACATCACCGATTACGGCGCATTCGTCGACCTGGGTGGCATCGACGGCCTGCTGCACATCACCGACCTGGCATGGCGCCGCGTGCGGCACCCGAGCGAGGTCGTCGCGGTCGGCCAGGAATTGACGGCCAAGGTCCTGAAGTTCGACCAGGACAAGAACCGCGTATCGCTGGGCGTCAAGCAATTGGGCGAAGACCCGTGGGTCGGCCTGGGCCGGCGTTATCCGCAGGGCACGCGCCTGTTCGGCAAGGTCACCAACATCACCGACTACGGCAGCTTCGTCGAGATCGAGGCCGGCATCGAAGGCCTGGTGCACGTCTCCGAGATGGACTGGACGAACAAGAACGTCGACCCGCGCAAGATCGTGCAACTGGGCGACGAAGTCGAGGTCATGGTGCTCGAGATCGACGAGGACCGTCGCCGCATCTCGCTGGGCATGAAGCAGTGCAAGCCCAACCCCTGGGACGACTTCGCGCTCTCGCACAAGAAGGGCGACAAGGTCAAGGGCGCGATCAAGTCGATCACCGACTTCGGCGTGTTCATCGGCCTGCCCGGTGGCATCGACGGACTGGTGCACCTGTCCGACCTGTCGTGGAGCGAAACCGGCGAAGAGGCCGTGCGCAAGTTCAAGAAGGGCGAAGAACTCGAAGCCCTGGTGCTGGCGATCGACGTCGAGCGCGAGCGCATCTCGCTGGGCGTCAAGCAGCTGGGCGGCGATCCGTTCACGAATTTCACGCATACGCATGACAAGGGCGCGCTGGTGAACGGCTCCGTCAAGTCGGTCGACGCGAAGGGAGCCGTCATTGCCCTGGGTGATGACGTGGAAGGCTACCTGCGCGCGTCCGAGATCTCGCCGGACCGCGTGGAGGACGCACGCAATCATCTGAAGGAGGGAGACACGGTTCAGGCGATGATCATCAACGTCGATCGCAAGAACCGGAACATCAACCTTTCGATCAAGGCCAAGGACACCGCCGATACCGCCGAAGCGATGGCGCGCATGCAATCGGAGGCGACCACGGGCACGACCAACTTGGGCGCGCTCCTCAAGGCCAAGCTCGACACACAGACGAAGTAGACGGATGTACGGGGGAGGCCCTGGGCGCCTTGGCGCCGGTGCCTCCTGTTTGCACCCTGGCTCTGCATTTGGATCGTGTGACCCATTCTTGCCATGACCGCGCCACGCGCCCTGACGAAATCGGAATTGATCCTGCGCCTCGCTGCGCGCAATCCGCGGCTGGTCGCGCGTGACGCCGACGAGGCGGTCAAGCTCATCCTTGACATGCTCGGCTCGGCGCTCTCGCAGGGCGGCCGGATCGAGATTCGCGGCTTTGGCAGCTTTTCCCTGAACTACCGGCCGGCACGCATCGGGCGCAACCCCAAGTCGGGGGAGCGGGTGCAGGTGCCTGCCAAGCACGTGCCCCATTTCAAGGCGGGCAAGGAACTGCGCGAGCGGGTCGACGGCGCCGGGTCGCAGTCCAACGGCGCCACCCCCGAAGAGTCCGGCGACGACTGAATTTCCGGCCGGCTTTGCCGCGGCGGCTTCGTCCCCCCGCGTCCACCTCACCTTGACCTCTCCTTGACCCCTCGTTGACCCCTTAGAATCGCGGGTACCGCAACGCGAAGGGGCATCATGGACTTCATCGCCTGGATCGGACGCCTGCTCTTCTTCCTGCTCGCGCTGTACCTCGCGCTGGAGAATACGGCCACCGTGCCTCTGCGCCTGAGCTCGTCGATCCAATGGTCCAACGTGCCGCTGCTTGCGGTGATCCTCGTGTGCTTCTTCCTGGGCGTGCTGGCCGGATCGATCGCCCTGATGCCGCGCATCGTGCGCTTGCGCCGCCAGGTCGCGCAGCCAGCTCGCACGTCGGCCGAGCTCGCCGCACAAGCCGTCGCCGAGCAGGTCCTGACGCGCGCGGCGCGCCAGGGTGGCGCCGCGGGCGACCTGGAGCTGGAAACGCGCACGCGTCGCTGATCGCAACAATCGAATTCACCCATGGACCTGCAGATCTGGTATTTGCTGGCGTTGCCCCTGTTGTTTGTCGTCGGGTGGTGGGCGCGCGGCTACGAAGCAAAGGTGCGCGCCGCGGATCACGGCGGTGCGCCGCAGTCCTTGTTTCGCGGCGTGAACCTGCTGCTCAACGAGCAGCCGGACCCGGCCATCGATGCCTTCATCTCGGTTGCCACGGTCGATCCCGAGATGGTCGAGTTGCACTACGCGCTGGGCAATCTGTTCCGGCGCCGCGGTGAATTCGATCGCGCCGTCCGGGTCCATACCTATCTCTTGAGCCGCGCCGACCTGCCGGCCGCCGAGAGGGCACGCGCGCAATCGGAGCTTGCGCAGGACTACATGAAGGGTGGACTGCTCGACCGGGCCGAAGCCAGCTACGGCGAACTCGTCGACGATCCGCGCCACCGCTTCGAGGCCTTGCGTGCCTTGTTGCGCATCCACTCCATGGAGCGGGACTGGGACCGCGCCATCGATTGTGCGCGCCGGCTCGAGCGCGAGGCCGCGGAAAATCATCGCGTAGCCATCGCACATTTCCACTGCGAGATCGCCGAAGCCGCGGTTGCCAAGAAGGACCTGGCGCAGGCTTCGCACAGCCTGGAGGAGGCTCTGGTTGCGAACCGCAACTCCGTGCGCGCGAGCATCCTGGCCGGCGACATCGCCAGCCGCTCGGGCAATACGGCACAGGCCATCGAACATTGGCTGCGCGTGGCCAACGGCGCGCCCGATTACCTGCCCTTGATCGCCGACCGCTTGAGTCTCGCGATGGATGCCGAAGGGCGCCGTGTGGAGGCCATGAACCTGCTGCGCCGCGAAATCCTGGATCATCCCTCGGTCGACCTGCTCGATGTGGGCTATCGGCGCGCCCAGGAATGGGAAGGCGTGGCGTCGGCCGAAACCATGTTGCGGGAAGAACTCAAGCGCCACCCATCGCTGCTGGGATTCGAGCGGCTGTTGGCGATCCGCGCGGCCACCGCCCAGGGCGACCGCGAACTCGATCTGCTGCGCGGCCTGATCAGCGTGCAGGCGCGCAACCTGTCGCGTTATCGCTGCGGCAATTGCGGCTTTCGCACGCGCTCTTTCCACTGGCAGTGCGCCGGCTGCCTGAGCTGGGACAGCTACTCGCCCAAGCGCATCGAGGAACTGGACGCGAACGGATGAAGGCGTACGCGAGCATCGAATCGACCATCGGCAATACGCCCCTGGTCCGCTTGCAACGCATCGGCACGCAGGTGACAGGCGCGCGCGGCAACACGCTGCTGGCCAAGCTGGAAGGGAACAATCCCGGCGGCTCGGTCAAGGACCGACCTGCGTACTCGATGATCCGTCGCGCGCAAGAGCGTGGGGAAATCAAGCCCGGCGACCGCCTCATTGAAGCGACCAGCGGCAACACGGGCATTGCGCTTGCGATGATCGCGGCAATGAAGGGCTATCGCATGACGCTCATCATGCCCGACAACCTTTCGACGGAGCGGCGCGCGGCCATGCAGGCCTACGGCGCGGAACTGATCCTGACCCCGTCCCAGGATGGCGGCATGGAATACGCGCGCGATCTCGCGGAGCAGATGCAGGCCAAAGGCGAAGGCAGGGTGCTCGACCAGTTCGCGAATCCGGACAATCCACGCGCCCACTACGAGACGACGGGTCCCGAGATCTGGCGCGACACCTCGGGCCGGATCACGCATTTCGTGTCCAGCATGGGTACGACCGGAACGATTGTCGGTGTGTCACGCTTTCTCAAGGAGCGCGATCCCGCCATCGAAATCGTCGGCGCGCAACCCGCCGAAGGTTCGCAGATACCCGGCATCCGCAAATGGCCGGACGCCTATCTGCCACGCATCTACGATCCGAGCACGATCGACCGCATCGAGACCGTCACCCAGAAGGAAGCCGAGGAACATGCGCGGCGCCTCGCGCGCGAGGAGGGCATCCACGCCGGTGTGTCGTCCGGCGGTGCCTTGGTCATCGCGCTGCGTATTGCCGCCCAGGTGCACGACGCGACGATCGTCTTCATCGCCTGCGATCGCGGCGATCGGTATCTATCGACCGGCGTATTCAACGCCACCTGAATGCAAGCAGGGAGGTCGTCGGTGTAATCTGCCTGGCGAAATGCGGAAGGAACTGCCGGAAGGCACTGCCGGATTCTTGTCCTTTCCTCGGTCCTGGGAGCAATCGTGATTGCACTTACGGTCAACGGAAAGCAGCACCAGCTCGACGTCGATCCGAAGACGCCGTTGTTGTTCGCGTTGCGCGAAGAACTTCAGCTCAATGGCGCCAAGTTCGGATGCGGCCTGGGTCAATGCGGTGCTTGCACGGTCGTCGCCAATGGCGCGGCGATCTTCTCCTGCATCACGCCGGTAGCGGCCGTCGAAGGCGAGAAGATCGTCACGATCGAAGGGCTGGGTAGCGCGGAAAAACCGGGCCCCTTGCAGCAGGCATTCATCGACGAACAGGCTGCGCAATGCGGCTACTGCATCGCCGGGATGATCATGCGCGCGTACGCACTGCTCGAACGCGACCCGCATCCGACGGAAGAAGCCCTGCGCGCCGAGATGAGCGCAAACCTGTGCCGCTGCGGCACGCACATGAGGATATTGCGTGCGGTCCGCCGGGCGAGCGCCGCGATGCCGGTGCATCCTGTGAAGAAGGCCAAGGGCGCGAAATGAACGCTCCCGCGTTGGCCGACCCCGTTCGCCGCGACGCCCTGAAGGCGGCCGGCACCCTGGTCCTCTGGTTCGCGCTCGGTCCCCGGGCGCTGAGCCAGGACGCGAAGGCGGGCGGCACTGCGCCGGGCAGCCTCGAGAAGGATCCCTCGCTCGATTCGTGGATCCGTATTGATGCCACGGGAGCAATCACGGTTTTCACCGGGAAGGTGGAACTGGGCCAGGGGCTGAAGACCGCGCTCGTGCAGCTGGCTGCGGAAGAGCTGGTCGTGGATCCCAAGGTGATCACGCTTGTCACCGCGGATACGGCACGTACGCCCAACGAAGGCTACACGTCCGGCAGTCATTCAATGCAGGACAGCGGGACGGCGATCGTCAACGCCGCCGCCCAGGTGCGCGTGATCCTCGTCGCTGGCGCAGCGCAAAAGCTCGGCGTCGAAGCGTCGGCATGCCGGGTTGTGGATGCCTCGGTGATCGCGCCCGACGGGCGGCGCATCGGCTACGGCGAAATCGTCGCGGGCACCAGCTTGCACGTGAACGCGCAGCCCGTGTCCGAGCGCATCGACGCCAAGGTTCGCCGCGTGGTCGGCAAGCCGTATCCACGCGTCGACATTCCGGCCAAGGTGACCGGCGGCGCGGCGTATATCCAGGACATGCGGCTCGAAGGCATGGTTCACGGACGAATTGTCTGGCCTCCCTCCTACGGTGCCACGCTCAAGAGCGTGGAACGCGCCGCCGTCGAGAAGCTGCCCGGCGTGCTGGCCGTCGTGCAGGACGGAAGTTTCCTCGGCGTCATCGCCGCGAAGGAATTCCAGGCAATCGAGGCGATGCAGGTGCTGGCCGCGTCGGCGCGCTGGGACGAAAAGGCGAGTTTGCCCGCGAGTGAAGAGGACCTGTTCGAGAAGCTGGAGAAGGCCGACGCGCAACTCATCAAGGTGCGTGCCGACCCGGAAGGAACCTTGCCGCCGGACGCAAAAATCGTCGAGGCCCGGTATCGGCGTTCCTATCAGATGCACGGGTCGATCGGCACTTCCTGTGCGCTGGCGCAATACCAGGACGGCGAACTGACGGTCTGGACCCATGCGCAAGGCGTGTACCCCTTGCGCGGAGCGATCGCGGGGCTGCTCGAGATTCCTCCCAAGAAGGTGCGGTGCATCCACGTCGAGGGATCGGGATGCTACGGCCATAACGGCGCCGACGACGTCGCCGGCGATGCTGCGCTGCTGGCGCGGGCGTTTCCGGGACGTCCGGTTCGCGTGCAATGGATGCGCGAACACGAACACACCTGGGAGCCGTATGGTTCGGCCACGCAGACCATGGTGCGCGCGGCGCTCGCACCCGATGGGCGCATCCTGAGTTGGGACTATCGCGTCCGCTGCAACACGCATTCGACGCGCCCGGGTCCGGCAGGGTACCTCATGGCGGCCTGGCATCAATCGCATGCCATCGCGCCGCCGGCACCCAAGCCGATCCCTTTGCCGGAAGGCGGTGGCGACCGCAATGCGCTTCCGCTGTATCGCCTCGACAACGCACGCGTGCTGCACGACTTCGTCCCCGAGATGCCGCTGCGCGTGTCTGCGCTGCGCAGTCTGGGTGCGTACGCGAACATCTTCTCGATTGAAAGCTTCCTCGACGAACTGGCGCATGCGGCGGGCGCCGATCCGGTCGAGTTCCGCCTGCGAATCCTCGACGATTCGCGTGCGCGCGACGTTGTGCAGACGGCAGCGGACCGATTTGGTTGGTCGCGCTTCGCGCGCACGGAGCAGCATGGACGACGCAGTGGCAAAGGCTTCGCGTTTGCGCGGTACAAGAACCTCGGTGCGTACCTTGCGATCGCCGTGGAAATCGACCTCGATCGCGAATCCGGACAGGTTCGATTGCGCCGTGCGGTTGCGGCCGTCGATAGCGGCGAGGCGGTCAATCCCGACGGCATCCGCAACCAGGTCGAAGGTGGAATCGTGCAATCGACCAGCTGGTCGCTGCTGGAGGCGGTGCAATTCGATGCGACGCGGATCACAAGCCGCGACTGGAACAGCTATCGCATCCTGCGCTTCGACGAACTGCCCGATGTCGTGGACGTGCACGTCCTCGACCGCCCCGGACAGCCTTTCCTGGGAACGGGCGAAGCGTCGCAAGGGCCGACCGCGGCCGCGCTTGCCAATGCGCTGTACGACGCGTGTGGCAAGCGGCTGCGCGAGGTGCCGATGACGGCTGCCCGCGTCAAGAAAGCGTTGGAGCACTCATAGCGCCGCGTTTCCCCGTATTTTGGCGACGCTGTGCATCCTGAGCATGGATTGTTGCATCAGGTCAGACGGCCCAGGTCTGGTCGATCGGGTGATTGAAAATCGGGGTGAACGTGACGCCGACCGACTCCATATCCCTGCGCCCGTCAACGACCATTTCCTTCAGATGGTCCAACTGTGCGGCATGCTCGTCGGTGTCCCAGACGCTGACTTGCACGATCGAGCCCTTCGGCGAGACGCCCGCATAGAAGTGAATGAGCCCCGGGAGCCGCCTAATGGCGGGAATTATGTATTCCGACGTCTTCTTGCTCATTGCGTCGACCTCGGCGAACCGGCTCGGATCGTAGCTGGCGCGCGAGACGCGCACGACGGCGGTCGTCGGTAATGATTCGGCGATGGTGATTCTTTCCGTCATCGTTATCCTTTCCTTTGGCAATCGAATTGAGATGTAGCGACTAGAATTTCTTTCTTGGCATTATTGCGCGCACGCTCGAAATCCGATTTAGCGATTAACTTTGCGTTGATCATTGCGTCGGCATCGATGGTAGCCACGTTCTCGCACCATTCAATGTCCACTTTGAATTTCGACATGTGGCGCCCGTAATTCCGTCTTTCCGTCATCCCACGTTTGGGAGCTCAATCGTGTCCGCTTTGCGTCGAGCGATTCCGGGACATCGACGGCTGCCTATTGGCCGTCAGCCGAGGCTTGTTCATCGCCCGACAGCAGACAAATGCCGAGAAGCAGTCCTCAAGCAGGCGAACTAACGACCCGGCGCGGAAGTCAGAAGTTACGATTTCGCCGCCGAAAAGCGGTCGCCTAACCTTTACTGAACTGACGCTCGTAAGCGGCGACGTGGCCTGGGAACAGCTCACCGTAAAGCGGGTACGGTATTCCAAGCACGTTCGCCTCGACAACCACCAGCTTCCCGACTATTGCCTGATTTGAGTAGTCCAATATTGCGACTCCCTTACATGGAACCGTGCTGCCGTCCGAAGTCTTTACGGTCAGTGCGAGACCAGATTGATCGGCATGGTTCATTTGACACTCACGCCGAATCTCCCGGTATGGATCGGCGGGAAGGAATCTCCCGAACGCAACGCCCATCGGTGCGTCTCCCTGTTCCAGCGCGGAATATCCAACCAAGATGTTCCCTGCATAGATCGCAAACACGGTCCAACTCCTTGTCTAATCCCGCTGCATTTAGCAGGTGGCGTGCTTCCAATCTCAAAGCGAAAGCTTAGGCCTCAATTACCTCATCTCGCACGGTCGCTGCTAGCACCCAGCCACTTAATCCGTACGAACTGACTAGCTGGATGCATTTGACGCCTCTCGCAACTAACCGCGCATGGGCGTCTTCGACTTCGATTTCCAGCGGGCGATCGGGATATGGCTTGGGACGCCAAAATTTCGGTCAGGCCCACTTGTGATTCGCTTCAAAGCGTTCCGTCTGATCTCGAAGGAAGTCAGGCAAAGGCACTTCCGAGAATGCGTAGACGATGTTTTCGCCTAGGTCGTGCTCCAGGAAGTAACCCTGCACCTCACCGAAATGAAGCTTGGCGCGCCGGACGTCGGTCCTCGATTCGTATGGCCATTCCAGATCAAAGACGATCTCCTTGCACTTGCCGCTAACGACGTAGCCGGTGATATGAAAATCGTGCCAGGACCGAATCATCTTCGTTAGATTTGTGCGCGGGTAACAGAGAGTCAAAGATTCTTCATTTGACGTTGCAGCAAAGCAGACCTCGACTAATACCTGCTTCTGGCTGACTCCGGCCAAGCTTTTTGCATTTGAGCTGAAAAACGCGATGTCCGCTACTGGTGGACCGGAATCGTCGGTCAAGACCCACTACAGCCATGACGGGATTCGAATTGATGGGCGCAAAGCGGACAAACCCGGGCGGCGCAAGGCGTTTCGAATGCCGCACCACGGTGCTAAAATTTAAAATATGAACACCCGCGTCGAAAACATACTGGACGAGGCACTCGCACTCGCGGTCGAGGAGCGATCCGCCCTCGTAGTCGCGCTGTTCGAAAGTCTCGAAAATAGCGCCGACCCGGCAATCTCGGACGCATGGCGCGCGGAAATCCTGCGCCGCCGCGCGGCGCTACTCGCCGGAACGTCGCAACCGGCGCCCTGGAACGAAGCAAAAGGCCGCCTGCTCTCGCTGTGAGCCGGTTCGTGGTCTCGGTATTGCCCGAGGCGGAGGCCGACACGAGCGAGACGCGAGCCTATCCCACGACGCCTCATGTCGGATGCCACAACCACCATCGGCAAATAGCCATTCGACTTGCGATCGGTGATTGCTCGCGCGAAACCAACAATGCGATCGCCTTTGACGGCGACCACCTTACGTTGGGATGCCTCGACCAGGCCCAACAGCCATTCGGAATTTCCTATGCGATGCGCCCAGCCGTTGGCAATCAAAAGCTCTCGCAGGGCCGGTACATCACGTGCGGTAGCTTCACGAAGCTGCATCAGGCTTTGAGACGTTCAGTCAGGAAAAACGCCTCGCGCCGACTAATGAGCCGCCGCCGTCGATCCATCCGACCAGTGTGACACCGGCACCATGAAGATCGTCTGGGGCTCGGGAACCTCGCGGTCGTCGAAAACCACCGGAGACCCTGGCAGGTTTGCTCCCCAGCTTGCGCCCGCGACTTTCGGCACGTGGATCATGAGGTGCGGGTGCCAATGGCCGTCGGCATCGCTCAGGTAGCCATCCTTCGACAACATGTAGGACATCGCGCCGGACTCGGGCGAGGGCAGTTCGTTGCGTGCGACCGCGGCGCGAACCTCGTCCAGAATCTTTTCTTTCGAAGTTCCGGCGAGTGCTAGCTTTGTCCGCCGGACCGTGTACGTGAGGATGGATTCGGACGCTGCCGGGTTGTAGCAGATCGGTCCTCTGATTTTCGGATTCCAGAAGTCCGGGCTCTCGAACGGCGCCATCCACGACCTCTCCACGAGACAGGTAAATCCGTTGGTGCCGTGGAAGGCGGTCTCGTAACCTTTCGCATCGAGAGTCAGGACCGTGGCCTTGTCGGAGATCGCGGCCGGCGCAGCGCTGCGCGCGAGTTTGATTTCGGAATCGCGAGGCATCAGGTATTGCTCGAGCGGCACCATCCGCTCGTGCGGGGTCGCATCGGCCGCGGCGAAGTCCGCCAGCGTCGATAGTAGTACGGTGCACGTGCAGGCCGCGGCCCATCGAGCCAGTTGTCGAGTCTTCATCGATGACTCCCAAAAAAAGGGCTGCCGCTCCTGACTGATCGGCGACGTGCGCGAGCAGCCCCGTCGGTCATGGCTTGACCATGCGCACCGGCAAGGGAACGTTGCAAAGCTCGATGTGCCCCGCGGGTACCTTCGTCCACGAATCGCGGCGGTTGCGCCGCGCCTCCACTACTTTTGCGAAAGTCGCGGTGTCGGTGCGCATCACTTCGAGATGGCCGCGCTGGGCCGGGTCGACATCGGCCGCGAGCTTCACCGAGCGAATCGGGATTTGCTCACTCGCCTTCTCGTAAAAGCCCATCTGACCCGTACCGCGGGGCAGGGCCGAGAGCAGTTCCATGCCTTGCAATACGCGACCGAGCAACGTGACGTTGCGGTCGAGGTGACGCGGCGCGTGTCCGATGATGGCGTAGAGCTCGGTGCCGCCTCCGCTGTCGGCGTCGTCATCGCGGCCTGCCCCGACCATGCCGTAGCAATGCGCGAGCCAGGCCTTCCCGGACGCGGGATCGCGCGCCGCGGGCATTCCATCCACGAAGCCGACTTCGGGCGCGTAGACATCCTTCTCCGGCAGCACGTCGAAGGGCAGGTCGCGGCTGGCGCGCTCGAATTCGGCGGGCAGGGTTGCCTTCGCCGTCTTGATCTTGCGTGGATTCTTTTCGTCGGGGTCACCCCATTGCGTCACGTAGTTGTCCTGCACGCGCAGGATCGTGAGGCCGTCGAAATATCCTTCCCGCACCAGCGCGCGCACGTTTTTTACATGGTTGGGGGCGAAGCGCGGAGCAAGCTCGATCGTCACGCGGCCCGCCGGCAGATCCAGGAACACGAGATTCTCGGGGTCGGGTGTGCGCCAGTCCGAAGGTGCGGAGCCCTGGATGATTTCGGCGATTCCTTGCACGGGGGCAGCCCAGGCGTGCGAAACGAGCGCAAGGAAGAGGCCCGCGATCGTCCATGTGATCTTGCGTCTCATGATCCCTCAGGTTCCGAGAATCGAACCGGGCTTGCAGCCCGACTCCGCGCAGAATTGCGCGGCGCTCATTTTCTTGCCGCCTTGCGGGCGCACGCGCAGGATTTCGATCTCGCCACCCTGCGCGACCACGTGCATGCCTTCCCCACCGATCGCCACGCAGGCGCCGGGTTGTCCGCGCACTTGCGCGAAATGGCGCACCGGATGCTTGCGCGCGTCGAAGATCTGCAGGCTCTTGCCGCCAAAGGTCGTCCAGGCGCCGGGTGCAGGGTTGCAACCGCGGATCAGGTTGTAGGTGATGTCGGCGTGAACATGCCAGTTGATCCTGGCTTCCGCCTCGTGGCACCAGCCCTCGTAGCTCGCCAAATTGTCGTCTTGCATTTGCTCGACGGCCTTGCCCGCTTGCAGCAGGTCTGCAGTCTCCAGCAGGGCGCGCACGCCCAGCGGGAACAGGTGATCAAAATACAAGCTGGCAACCGTGTCGTCGGGTCCGATGGCAACCTTCTTTTGCAGCAAGACCGGCCCTTCGTCCAGCGCATCGACCGGCCGGAAAATGCTCAGCCCGGTTTCGGTGTCGCCGCGGATGATCGGCCAGTTGATGGAGCTCGGTCCTCGATAGCGGGGCAATAGCGAAGGATGGTATTGGATGGTGCCCATGCGCGGCACGCCCGTGAATTCGCGTGGCACGAACTGCAGCACGTAGGCCATGACACCCAGGTCGCAATCGAGCGACGCAATGGCGGTGCGCGCCTCCTCGCTTCGCAGGGTGCGGAACTGGTGCACCGGGATGCCACGCTCCTGCGCGGCGGCGCGCAACTGGTCGGGGCGGGCGCCCGCTTGCTCCGGCGCGCAAAACACGCCGGGCACCGTATCGCCGCGCGCCAGGAACGCTTCGAGCACGGCCTTGCCGAAATCCTGCTGCCCGATCAGGGCAATGCGCATTGCAAACTCCTCCCTTACGCGGTTTCGAGCAAGGTTGAGGCCAGCGCCGCAAGCTGCGCCGCGTCGCCGCTCGATTCCAGGCGCAAGGCTGCTTGCGTTTCAGGATGAACCCGTCCTGTGTGCTCCGCAAGTCCCAGCCGGCGGCACAATTCGCGCGCGACGGCAGGGCCCGTTTCAATCAAGCTGGCCGATGGAACAACCGCGGCAATGAGGTGCCGCAGGAACGGGTAATGCGTGCAGCCCAGCACGATCGTGTCGGTGCCTTGCGCCGACAAGGGTTCGAGCGCTTCGCGCACGCGCGTGCGCGCCTGCACCGAATGCAGGTCGCCGGCTTCGACGAGTTCGACCCAGCCTCGTGCTGCGTGCTCGACGAATTTCACGTCCGGCCATTGCGCCGTCACACGCGCGAGCAGGTTCCGATAGCGGCGGCTTGCCAGCGTCGCCTGGGTCGCGAGCACACCAACGGTGCTGTTGCGCGTTGCCGTGGCGGCCGGCTTGAGGCCCGGTTCGACGCCGACTACCGGCACCGGCGCCCAGGTGCGCACCTCGTCGATCGCATTCGCGGTCGCGGTATTGCAGGCGACTACGAGTGCCGCAACCTTCTGTCCGACAAGATGCTCGCAGCAGATCCGTGTTCGCTCGAGAATTTCCGTGTCGCTGCGCGGTCCGTAAGGCGCAAAGGCCGTGTCGGCGTAATAGACGATTTCACGGCCGGGCAAGGCGCAGCGAATTGCCGCGACGATCGATAGCCCGCCCACGCCGGAATCGAACACGCCGATCGCGCCTTCGGAAGCTTGCGCGGCATTGCCGGGAGCGCCATCCGAACGCGAACCCGCAACCGCCGCCAGCCCCTCCGCCCGCGGCGTGCTCGTCGTGTCGCTTCTCACTCGCTCGTCACCGGGATCTTGCCGATGCGGGCCTGCCATTCGCGCGGACCGGTCGTATGCACGGATGTTCCCCCCGCATCGACGGCGACCGTCACCGGCATGTCCTGGACCTCGAACTCGTACACCGCTTCCATGCCCAGGTCCGCGAACGCAACGACCTTGGCCTGGCGGATTGCGCGCGCCACGAGGTACGCGGCGCCGCCAACCGCCATCAGATAAGCGGAGCGGTGCTTGCGGATCGCTTCGATCGCGGCGGGACCTCGTTCGGCCTTGCCGATCATCGCGAGCAAGCCCGTCTGCGCGAGCATCATTTCCGTGAACTTGTCCATGCGCGTCGATGTCGTCGGGCCCGCCGGGCCGACAACCTCGTCGCGCACCGGGTCCACCGGCCCGACGTAGTAGATCACGCGACCGCGAAAATCGACCGGCAGTGCTTCGCCCTTTGCGAGCATCTCGCGGATGCGCTGGTGCGCTGCGTCGCGGCCGGTGAGCATGCGTCCCGACAGCAGCAAGGTCTGGCCCGGCTTCCACGACGCAACCTGTTCGGGCGTCAAGGTATCGAGATTCACGCGCTGGGACTTCTGCGCGTCGGGCTGCCATTGCACGTCGGGCCAGTCGGCGAGCGAAGGCGCTTCCAGGTGTGCCGGGCCGCTGCCGTCCAGCGTGAAATGCACGTGGCGGGTCGCCGCACAGTTGGGAATCAATGCGACCGGCTTGCTCGCCGCATGCGTGGGGTACTGCAGGATCTTGACGTCCAGCACCGTGGTCAAGCCGCCGAGGCCCTGCGCGCCGATGCCCAGCGCATTGACCTTTTCATACAGTTCGACACGCAGACGTTCGACCGCATCCTTCGGGCCGCGAGCGAGCAATTCGTGCATGTCGATGTCCTGCATCAGCGCCTGCTTGGCCAGCAAGGTCGCCTTTTCGGCCGTGCCACCGATACCCAGTCCGAGCATGCCGGGCGGACACCAGCCTGCACCCATCGTCGGCACGGTCTTCAAGACCCAATCGACGATCGAATCGCTCGGATTGAGCATGGCCAGTTTCGCCTTGTTTTCCGAGCCGCCGCCCTTTGCGGCGACCGTGACGTCCAGGCTGTCGCCGGGCACCAGTTCGACCTGGATGACCGCAGGCGTGTTGTCCTTGGTATTGCGCCGGCCGCCCTCCGGCGGATCGACGATCGATGCGCGCAGCGGGTTATCCGAGTCGAGATAGGCGCGGCGTACGCCTTCGTTGATGGCGGCTTCCAATCCGTCCGTGAAACCCTCCCAGCGGATGTCCATGCCGGCCTTCACGAACACGTTGATGATGCCGGTGTCCTGGCAGATCGGGCGCTTGCCTTCCGCGCAAAGCCTCGAATTCGTGAGGATCTGCGCGATCGCATCGCGCGCGGCCGCGCTTTGCTCGGTGGCGTACGCGCGCGCCATCTGCTGCAGGAAATCCTGGGGGTGGTAATAACTGATGAACTGCAACGCATCGGCGACGCTCTCGACGAGGTCGTCGCGACGAATGACTTTTCCTGCACCCATGCTCATGTTCCTTCCACCGGGTCACGCTTGATCCCTGGCGCGGCGATTCTAGTCCGCCACTGCCTGGCCTGCGCAGCTTCTACTGGACCCGCTGCCAGATGCGCCAGCGTTCGTCCGGGCTCGCTTTGCGGCGCCCTTCCCACACCTGTTCCCACATGCCGCGCACGCCGGGCGGAGGGTCGTTGTCCAGGGTGGAACGGCGCGATTCACGGTGCAGAGCCAACCTGCATGTTTCGGAAGACCCCGCGCGGTCGAACCGGATCCGGCCGTAGTACGCGATGATCGCGCGCTCGGCCAGCGGGATGCGATGGGCCTGCACGCAGCCATCGCCCAGGCCGCGTGCCTGCAATTGCTCGGCGACCTCGCGCGCGAAAGTGCGGTAGGAAAAAATGTAATCGACGGCGGGCAGGTACAGGAGATTGGCCGCGATCCATACGACGGTGACCCCCGCTGCCGCCAGCAAGGGACCGCGCCACATTACGCGGGGACGCCGCAGGATGCGCCATGCGATGAGCTCGATCCACGCGGCGCACGCGGCCAGGGCAAGCAGCAGTGCGAGAAACTGCAGGTGGGGCGAGAACCCCGGCGTCAGGCGCGTGACGGACGCCGCCATCGCCTTGGGTACGCCGGACTCCATCGCGGCGAAATATCCCCACAGGAAAAAGAGCGCCAGCGAGAAGATGGCAATCGCGAGCCAGTCGATGACATTGTCAAGCGCGCGCCGCAGGGTGGTCGCGCCGAATGCAGCCAGCGCGACCATCGGCGGGATGATCGCCACCAGACCGCGCTCGTTGATGTCGGTGGAAACCAGGGTCGCGAGCAGCGAGCCCGCGAGAAGGAGCAATGGCCGCTCGATATGTGCCGCCCCGAGCGAGGCGCGCCATGCATAAACGCCCCACGCGGCAAGCGGCCAGAGCGGCCACAGGAACCACGCGCCGTTGCGCCCGAGCCAGGCGTAGTCATCGGTGGTCGGCCAGCCCGTGGCCAGCACGGAATTTCCGGTATCGAAGAAGAGTTCCGTCTCGCTCGGAAACCAGTGATACGCCGCGAGCGGCCATGCGCCTGCGAGGACGATCGGCACGCAAAGCAGGACCACGAGAACGAGTGCGAGCTTGCCCGCCCCCAAGCCGTTGTCGCGCGCGCCGCGCACGAACACCGCCACGCAGCCGATAAGCAGGCCCAAAGAAGGCAGGGGCCCCTGCGTCAGCGCCATCGCTCCGACGGCAACGCCGGCGATCAGGCTCGCCGTGACGATGCGCCATTCGATGAGGCTTGCCGCGTACAGCACCACGGCGACGATCGCCACGGTGGCGCTGTCCGATTGCGTCTGGTGAAGCCGCCAGACCATGCCGATCGTGCCGATGGCGAGCAATACGGAGATGTCGGCGATCAGGCGCGCATAATCGCGCCGGTTTGCCTCGCCGCCGAATGCGCCGGCCACAGGCTGCGCTTCGTCGCGCCGTGCAAGGCGGAACATCGCCTGCCAGATCGAAAACATGGCCAGCGGATACCACAGCAGGTTCGCTGCGGCCCCGGCGTTGGTGTCGCCGATGAGTCCGCCAAAGGCGCGAATCAGGATTGCGCCGACCCAATAGGGAAGGGGTCCGCTATGCGGCGCCTGTGCACCTGCCACATTGGGCAGGAGCCAGTCGACCAGCGTGCCGTGGGCCATGCTCCACATGCGGCCGAATCCGGAAGCGTCCTGCGGCCACAAGTCGTGGCCGAACAGGCCCGGCACGATGAAGGCCGTCAGCATTGCCACGAGCGCCCAGCGCGGCATGGGCTGCGCGGCGTGTTCGCTTACGGTCGCGGGGGAGCGTCGAGGGCCGTCGATCATAAAAAAAGGCAGCCGAGGCTGCCTGCAGGATGTGCACTCTCGCGCGGCGCAAGAGCGCCGTGAATGCGGAGTGTCTTGTGAATTCTGGCGGACACCCGGCCGTCCGGGTGGTTCAGCGACGCCGGCTCTTGGCGGCGGTGGCCTCGGCGGCCGCGGCGTTGACTTCCTTGGTCTTCGTCGCGAATTTCTGGCGGAATTTCTCGACCCGGCCGGCTTCCACGACGCGCGTTTGCGCGCCCGTGTAGAACGGATGCGATTCGGACGAGGTATCCAGCTTCACGAGCGGATATTCCTTGCCGTCCTTCCACTTGATCGTTTCCTTGGTCGGTGCCGTGGAACGCGTGACAAAGCTGAAGTCGCACGAAAGGTCGGAAAACACGACCTCACGGTACTCGGGATGGATGCCTTCTTTCATGGCGCTGCTTTCAAGACGTGGGTTGTAGGCAATCGCTGCAAGCGATGCCGCTCATGCACGGATAAATCACGTAACCCATGATTTTAGCAGGAAATTGACATGTTCAGGCAAGGGCTTTTTTGCCCTCATCCTCCACCCCGTCCGACTTCGCTCAGCTACGCCCGCCTTCGCTCACCTGCGGTGAGCTTCGGCGGGCATCGGCGGCTATAGGCCACCGCCGGTGGCCTAGCCGCCTCGCCGCATCATGTCGAAGAACTCGGCGTTGGTCTTGGTCTGCTTCATCTTGTCGAGGAGGAACTCCATGGCCTCGATCTCATCCATGCCGTACAGCAGTTTGCGCAGGATCCACACCTTCTGCAGCACCTCGGGTTTGAGCAACAACTCCTCGCGGCGTGTGCCGGAACGGTTGACGTTGATCGACGGGTACACGCGTTTCTCGGCGAGGCGGCGCTCGAGGTGGATTTCCATGTTGCCGGTGCCCTTGAACTCTTCGTAGATGACGTCATCCATCCGCGAACCGGTGTCGATCAGCGCCGTTGCAATGATGGTGAGCGAGCCGCCTTCCTCGATGTTGCGCGCGGCGCCGAAGAAGCGCTTGGGCCGTTGCAGGGCATTGGCGTCGACACCGCCGGTCAGCACCTTGCCGGAGGCCGGGACGACCGTGTTGTAGGCGCGCGCCAGGCGCGTGATCGAGTCGAGCAGGATGACGACGTCTTTTTTCGACTCCACCAGCCGCTTGGCTTTTTCGATCACCATCTCGGCGACCTGCACGTGACGCACGGCCGGTTCGTCGAAGGTCGAGGACACGACCTCGCCGCGCACCGAGCGCTGCATTTCCGTGACTTCCTCGGGGCGCTCGTCGATCAGCAGCACGATGAGCACGACATCCGGGTGGTTCGCCGTGATCGCGTGTGCGAGGTGCTGGAGCATCACCGTCTTGCCCGACTTCGGACTCGAAACGAGCAGGCCACGCTGGCCCTTGCCGATCGGCGCAATGATGTCCACCAGGCGGCCGGTGATGTTTTCGTCGCCGCGCATCTCGCGCTCGAGCGTCATCGGCTTGTCGGGGAACAGCGGCGTCAGGTTTTCGAAGAGGATGCGCTGCTTGGTCGAGTCGGGCGTCTGGCCGTTGACCTTGTCGACTTTGACCAGCGCGAAATAGCGCTCGCCATCCTTGGGCGTGCGCACTTCGCCTTCGATCGAATCCCCGGTATGGAGGTTGAAGCGGCGGATCTGCGAGGGCGAGATGTAGATGTCGTCCGTGTTCGCAAGGTACGATGTTTCCGGCGAACGCAGGAAGCCGAATCCGTCGGGAAGCACCTCGAGAGTGCCGTCGCCGAAGATCTGCTCGCCGGATTTGGCACGTCGCTTCAGGATCGCGAACATCAACTCCTGCTTGCGCAGGCGGTTCGCGTTATCGATTTCCAGGCTGGCAGCCATCTCCAGCAACTGGGAGACGTGGAGTGCTTTGAGTTCGGAAAGTTGCATGAGGGGGTTGGCGCAGGGGAGTTTTGAAACGCGCCCGGATGGGCAGGGGGCGGCTCGCGCCGCCCGGGGGGAAGGATCAGAGGTTGCTGTCGATGAAGGCGATCAGTTGCGGCTTGGACAATTGGCCGACGCGCGTGCCGGCGACCGTTCCGTTCTTGAAAAGCATCAGCGTCGGAATGCCGCGGATGCCGTACTTGGCCGGCGTGACCTGGTTGTCGTCGACGTTGAGCTTGGCAACGGAGAGGCGCCCCTGGTACTCGCTCGCCACCTCGGAAACGATCGGCGCGATCATGCGGCACGGTCCGCACCACTCCGCCCAGTAGTCCACCAGCACGGGTGTCGGGGATTTCAATACGTCTTGCTCAAAACTCGCGTCTGACAGGATCTTGATGTCGCTCATTTGGGGAAACCCTGGTTCCCATTGTCCGGTTCACGGACACGGCAACGATGGTCAAAGGTGTAAATCGGGGGTACTCGGGTGCGGGCAGTCCAGTTCGGGCGCCCGCAACAGGAAGGACTAAATGGTAGCACCCGCCAGCGATGGCGTGCAATCGGGGTCGGGACAGGCTGGGGCGGCGGTGGTCCAGGGCTCGACCCCGGGGGATGTCCGCGAACTTGCGCTGCCTCCTGACGGGGATTGGTGGAGCGCGCTCGCACGCCATGTCCTGGAAACGTCGGGCGTGGGTGACATGCGCCTGGCGACGGTGCTCGTGCCCGATGCGGCACATGCGACCGATCTGCGCGCAGCGCTGTACGAGGCGCGCGGGCACCGCGCCTGTATTCCCCCGCGGATTGCAACGCTGGATGCCTGGGCGACGGGCCAGGCCAAATACGCCAACGACGACGCGGCGCGCGAACAGGTCGATTTGTTCCAGGCGCTACGCGCCAGCAACTGGGTGCGCGAGCAGGCAGGCAGCCAGGCGGCTGCCGTCTGGTCGCTCGCACGGGATATTGCCCACGTCAGCGACGAGTTGACCTTGCACGCATGTGGTCGTGCGGAGGCATTCGCCGGCCGCTGGCAGGCTGCCGTGCGCAAGCATTTCACCGAGCGAGCCGCCTCGGCGGGAGAACCCCAGGCCCAACTCGTATTGGCCTTGTGGCGCGCCGGACTTTCGCAGGAGCATGGTGCCGCCCGGTTGCAGGCGCAATTGGAGCGGCGCCTGCGCAGCGCTCGTGGGATGCTTTACTGGGTGTTGCCGCACGGCGCGCAGGCGTGGCAGCGTGAATTTGCCAGCGCATATGCAATGGCGAGCGGCGCGCAGGTTTGCATCGTCACGGCGGATTGGACGGCGCTGGCGGCAAGCAATCCCTGGATGCGCGCGGCATGGCCGGAATTGGAGTCTGGCGCTGCAGTCGTACCCGGCGCGGCGCCGGATCCGATCGCGCAACGCGCATCCGCACTGGCCGACCGACTCGCACGGACGTCCGGCATCGCCGCGCTGCGTCCGAACCTGGTCATCTGGAAGTGCGAATCGCTGGAAGAGGAAGCCGATGCCGCGGCCAGTTGGACAGTCGAGCGCTTGCGCGCGGGCGATTCGCGTATCGCGCTGGTCGCGCTCGATCGCCTTGCCGCCCGGCGTGTTCGCGCCTTGCTGGACCGCGCCAACGTCATGGTTGCGGATTCCTCGGGCTGGAAGCTTTCGACGACCAGTGCCGCCGCGGCCGTGATGCATTGGATCGACGTGGTGCTATCCGATTTCGGTGTCGAGGACCTGCTCGATTGGATCCGATCGCCCTTCGTCCTCGCCAGGCAAGCCGGTAAGGAAGCCGTGGTTGCGCAAATTGCGGACGCCTTGCGCCGCGAGAAAGTCCGCACGGGCGCGCAAGCCGTCCGCGCGGCGGTTGCTCAATTGGACGCGGTGGCGACAATCGATCAACTGATCGAGCTGGCGCGACCGTGGCCCCACCCGGGCTCGCTCGGCCGATGCTTTGGCCTGCTCGCTGCCACGCTCGAGGCCTTGGGGATGCGCGACGCGCTTGCCGCGGATCCGGTCGGGGAGCACGTGCTCGAGGCGATCGATGTCTTGCATGCGGAGTTGATCGGTTCCGACTTGCCCATCGACCTGCGTGAGTTCCGGTCGTTCCTGGCCGCGCAGTTTGAAGCGCGAGGCAGCGGCGATCGCGCGATCGACAGCCCGGTCGAAATGCTTACGCTGGGCGCGACCCGCTTGCAACAGTTCGATTCGGCGCTTCTGCTCGGCGTTGACGCGAGTCACCTCGACGGTCGCACCGGCCCGGACCCCTTGCTTGCCGACTCGGTGCGCCGCGAGCTTGGGCTGCGCACCGATGGGGATCGCGACCGCGAACTGCTGCGAGACCTGGCGGCCTTGCTTGCCAATACGCCGCGTGTTGTTGCGACCTGGCGCCGCCAGCGCGATGACCAGCCCCAGGCGCTTGCCGCGCCGCTCGACCGCCTGGCAATGGTCGCGCAAATCGCGGGCATGCCGGGCGTCGTGCACGCCGCCGCGCCCTCCTGGCTCTCGACGCAAGGAGCGGATCCTGCGCCGCGCGCGGCGCGCGCCCCCGACATGCTGCCCGCGCGGGTCAGCGCGAGTGCGTACCAGGATCTCGTCGATTGCCCCTATCGCTTCTTCGCCTTGCGCGTGCTCGGCCTGCAGGACCTGCGCCGGACCAGCATGCATCCGGACAATCGCGATTTCGGGGAAATCCTGCACGAGATCCTGTTCGCCTTTCATCGCGAGCGTCCACAACGCCGTGAGGATGACCTCGCCATGCTGCGATCGATCTGCGAGCGCAGCTTTGCAAGGCGCCTGGTCCAGCAACCGGCGCTGATCGCGACGCGCCAGCGCGTGCGCCAACTGCTCCGCGGCTACGTCGACTGGGTGCATGAGACCGAAGACGAGGGTTGGACCTGGATGGACGGCGAGTTCGCTGCGCGCCGCTCCGTTGCATTTGCGCCGGGAGCACAGGTCGAATTGCAGGGACGACTCGACCGGATCGACCGCGACGCGGATGGTGAACGGCGGATCCTCGATTACAAGGCGCGCGACGTGACCCAGTTGCGCAAGGGCCTGCGGATTTTTGGCGAGGACGTGCAACTGCACTTTTACGGCCTGCTTGTGGATCCACCCGCAGGACACGCGGCCTACGCAAGCGTGCGGCCTCCCAGGAATCGGCGCGATCCGGACGGGGCCGTCGTGCACCTTGTGCCTCCTCCCGGATCGTTCGCCGAGGATTGCGCGCGTCTGCTGCCACGTGTCCTTGCGAATCTACAGAGCGTGCAAGCAGGTGCCGCCATGCCCGCCAATGGCATCGAAGAAATCTGCCGGCGCTGCGAACTGCGGTGTCTGTGCCGGCATGGCTACGTGCGCAATGGCGAATCGGGCGCCAATGGCGGGGAGATCGCGGATGCGTGAGTACCTCGTCAACGACCACGTGGCCGACCACGAAACGTTTGTCGCGCGTGCGCTGGATCCGGCTGCCAATTGCGTGGTCGAGGCCTGCGCCGGGAGCGGCAAGACGTGGCTCCTCGTCGGACGCATCCTGCGCCTGCTGCTCGCCGGTGTGGCACCGGGGCGCATCCTGGCCATCACATTCACGCGCCGTGCCGCACAGGAAATGAACAAGCGCCTGATCGATGATCTTGCGGCACTGGCGCGCGGTTCGGATGATGAGGTGATCGCCTTGTTGCGCCCGCGCGGCATGAGCGACGGCGAAGCGCGCGCGGCCGTTCCGCTTGCACGGTCGCTATACGAACTCGTCGCCTGTGCGCAGGTGCCGATCGTCATGGATACCTTCCATGGCTGGTTCCTGCGTCTGGTGCGCGCAGCACCTTTGCACTTGAGCCCCGGGTATGCGCCGGCCTTGCTCGAGAACGTGAACGAACTGTTGGATGAATCGTGGGAGGAATTCTGCGCTTCGCTGCTGCGCGAGCAGCACGCCGGGCTGCGCGCGGCCTACGAGGAATTGACGGCGCTTGCGGGAGACGATGGCGCGGAGACCTTGCTGCGCCATTTCGTGGCGCGGCGCATCGACTGGTGGTGCTTTGCCCAGGCCGGCGCAGATCCCATCGATCGCGCAATCGAGCCCATGCGCGAGCGCATGCTCTTGCTGGGTGCGGCCGCCGATGCGCATCCGGGCGTTCTCGTGCGGTCCGCACCGGTGCGTGCGCATTTGCGATCGATGGTGCGCGCGCTCGATGCGGTCGAAAAGCCCGGAAAGACCCATGTCGGCACGGTCGATGCGCTGCAGCTTTGGCTCGCCGACGAAGACGCCGCAGATGCTTCCGGGCTTGCCGACAACGCCCGTTCGTTGCGACGTCTATGCACGATCCTGCTCACCAAGCCAGGCACGCCGCTGGCCGTCCTGCACCCGGAAAGTATTGCGAAGAAGCTGGGTGCCAGGCCGGAACTCGCGCAGTTGTACGAGCAGGCCCACGCGGCCGTGCAGGAAGGCCTGGACCGTGCGCGCGATGCATTGCGCGAATGGGACGCTTTGCGCCTCACCCGTTGCGGCCTGGCATGCGGCGTGCATTTGCTCGGCATCTTCCAGGAGCGCAAGCAAGCCGCGTCCGCGTTGGATTTCGCAGATCTGGAATGGCACGCGCATCGACTGTTGAGCGATCCCGACGTGGCTTCGTACATGCAGACCTGGCTCGACGCGCGTGTACGCCACCTGCTGGTCGACGAGTTCCAGGACACCAATCCCATGCAATGGCAGGCCCTCCAGTCCTGGTTGCATTCCTATGCGGGCGCGGGCGAGCGCCCCGGAGTGTTCCTGGTTGGCGATCCCAAGCAATCGATCTACCGGTTTCGCGGCGCCGAGCCGCGCATCTTCGATGTGGCGCGCGCGCAGTTGCAGCGCGATTTCGGGGCATTTTCCTTGCGCACCAACGTCACTTGGCGCAATCCACCCGAACTGGTCGAAGTCTTCAACCGGGTCTTCGTGGGCGGCAATCTCTTGTTCGAGGCACAGTCGACGCGCGTCGCAAGCGGCGAGTCGGGCGCTGAATTCCTGTTGTTGCCATTGATTCCAAGTCAACCCGACGACGACGGCGACGATCGTGGCGCAGGCGTCGGCGGCGACGTTCGCGATCCCTTGTCGACGCCGCGCCCGGAAAGCCTGCGCGATCGCCATTACCAGGAAGCCTTGCGCATTGCCGACCTGTTGCGCGATCGCTTGCAGCACATCCGGGTCGCGGACAAGCGCGTCACGCGCGCTGTCGGTGGGGATGGCACGCGTCCGGCCGACTGGTCCGACGTCGGCATCCTGGTGCGCAAACGCACGCACCTCGCGGAAATGGAGCGCGCTTTTCGTGATCGGCGCGTGCCGCACGTCAGTTCGCGCCGTGGCAGCCTGCTGGTGCAGTTGGAGATCGAGGATTTGTGCGCCTTGCTTTCCTTCCTGTGCAATCCTGGCGACGACCTCGCGCTGGCACGCAGCCTGCGCAGTCCGCTGTTCGCTTGCGAGGAGTCCGATCTCATCACCCTCGCGCGCACGGGGCGGTCCTGGTGGTCGTCCCTGCTTGCGCTCGAAATGCCTGGCGCTTCGTTGGAACGTGCGCGCGGACTGCTGGCCGGTTTCCTGCCGAAAGTGGACATCCTCCCCGTGCACGACCTGCTCGATCACGTGCTCTTTGCTTGCGAGGCAAGGTTGCGCTACGCCCAGGCGGTCCCTGCGGCGTCCTGCGCGCAGGCGCAGGCGAACATCGACGCCTTTCTCGAGCTTGCCCTGGACCTGGATTCGGGACGTTTCCCCAGCCTGACGCGCTTCCTGTCCGAGTTGCGCGATTTGCAGGAGCGCGACGATTCCGATGCGAACGAGGGCATTGCCGCAGGGGAGAATGCGGTGCGCATCCTCACCATTCACGCAGCCAAGGGCCTGGAGGCGCCCGTCGTTGTCCTGCCCGGAACAAATCCATTTCCCTCCCAGGACGATCGCAACGATGTGTTCGTTGCCTGGGCACCTGAGGAAGCCGCTCCGGAGCATTTCTCCCTGGTCGGCAACGCCAAGGAAATCGGCGCCGCGCGGGCGCACTGGGTCGAAGCCGACCGCACGCAACGCGAGCAGGAGGACTGGAATCTCCTCTATGTGGCCATGACCCGTGCGCAGCGCCTGCTGATCGTATCGGGCGTCGAAATGCCCAACGCAGGCCCCGACACCTGGTACGCGCGAATTGCGGCTTGCGTTCCGGTGAACACCGAAACCTTCGAGGCGGGTCGAGTCGATTCCGAACGCCAGCGCGGGAGCACATTGCGGCTGTACCGGGATTTTCGCCCCGAACCAAGGCCGGCGGGTGCGCGCCGGGCGGAATTTTCCAGCGATGCCATGCGCCTGGGCCGCGCCTGGCATGCGGTCCTGCAGGCTGCGGGCGAACCCTGGCACGCGCCATGGACGCCGGGAGACCTCGCGCAGGCATTCGCGATCGCCCCGGAGGCTGCGCAGCGAGCACTTGCCGCTGCGGAGCGTGTTCGTGCCGCGCCGCACCTGCGAAAGTTCTTCGAAGGGCCGGTACGCGCCGACGACGAACTCGACCTGATCGGCAACGATGGTGAAGTCCTGCGCCTGGATCGCCTCGTGGAAGTCGGCGGCGAGTGCTGGGTGCTCGACTACAAATGGCAATGGGATGAACAAACGCTGCCGCAATACGAACGCCAGGTGCGGCGTTATGCCGTCTGCTTGCGGGACACCGGTGAAAGTCGTCCGATCCGCGGCCTGCTCATCGCCGCGGACGCGAGCACGCACGAGGTGAACTGACCATCCCCTCTCCCGCTTCGCGGGAGAGGGATAGCGGCGGAGGCGGGAATTCGCGAAGCACGCTTCGCGCCGCCGGAGCGACCGCGCCCTGCAAGGCGCGGGCTATCAGGGTGATTAATGCGCTGCTGTTAAGATTTGTCCCGGCGGGCCCCCTCGCATCGTGGTGCTGTGAACCTGGTCAGGTCGGGAACGAAGCAGCCATAGCGGATTGCCAAGAGTGCCGAGGATCGGGCTCGCCTTTCCGATCCGCGAGGACTCCCGAATGTCATACCAGGCTCTGGCGCGAAAGTGGCGACCGCGCGATTTTTCCGCCCTGGTCGGCCAGGATCACGTGGTGCGCGCGCTCACGAATGCCCTGCAGAGCCAGCGCCTGCACCATGCCTACCTGTTTACGGGCACCCGTGGCGTCGGCAAGACGACGATCGCGCGCATCCTGGCCAAGTCCCTCAACTGCATCGGTCCCGACGGCGCGGGAACCATCACGGCGACCCCCTGCAATACCTGCGCGGTCTGCACGGCGATCGACGGTGGCCGCTTCGTCGACTACATCGAGATGGACGCGGCCAGCAATCGCGGTGTCGATGAAATGACCCAGCTTCTGGAGCGCGCGGCCTACGCACCGAGCAATGCGCGCTTCAAGGTCTACACGATCGACGAGGTGCACATGCTGACTTCGCACGCCTTCAATGCGATGCTCAAGACGCTCGAGGAACCGCCGGAGTACGTGAAGTTCATCCTTGCGACCACCGATCCGCAGAAGATCCCGGTCACCGTACTGAGCCGTTGCCTGCAATTCAATCTCAAGCAGGTGCCGCCTGCGGCGATCGTCGAGCGCCTGTCGACCGTTCTGGAAAGCGAGTCGATGCCGGCGGATGCGGTGGCATTGCGCGCGCTCGCGCGCGCGGCACGTGGCAGCATGCGCGACGCGCTGTCCTTGCTCGACCAGGCGATCGTCTTCAGCGCCGGCAAGCCCACGCCCGAATCGGTCCACGAGATGCTCGGTTCGATCGATTCCACGATGCTGGCGCAATTGCTCGACGCGGTCGTCGACAACCAGGCCAAGCGCGTCCTGGAACTGGCCGACGCGATGGCGGAGCGCGGATTCGCGTTTTCCCAGGCATTGCGCGACCTCGCCAGCCTGCTGCACCGGATCGCATTGGCGCAGGGTGTTCCGGAGGCGCTCGAACAGGATGGCGATGCCGGGGAGATCCGGCGCCTGGCCGGGCGGATTTCCCGGGAACAGGTGCAGATGTTCTATCAAATCGCCCTGCATGGACGCGACGACCTCGCCCTCGCGCCGGACGAGTACGCCGGCTTCACGATGACCCTCCTGCGCATGCTTGCGTTCGCGCCGGAACTGGCACCGGCGCAGGCGGGCGCGCGCAGCGCGCCTTTGCTTGCGGCCAAGCCGGCAGCGAAGCCTTTGCGCACGTCCATTGCGCCGAGGGCCCCACAGTTGATCGAGCCGGCAAGCCCGGTCGGGCCGGGATCGGAACCCGGCAAGGGCGTTGCCGGCGAAGTCGACTGGCCGGAGCTGGCCGCACGGCTCAAGCTCACGGGACTTGCCCGCGAGCTGGCGCTGCGCAGCGAGCTGGTCGCGCGCGAAGGCGATCATTTCACGCTGCGCGTGCCGGTCAAGGCGCTGCTCGACGCGGGCGCGGATGCGCGCGTGCGTGCGGCACTGACGGAACATTTCGGGCGTCCCGTGCGCCTGAGCGCGCAGGTAGGCGCAACCTCGGGTGCAACGGCGACTGCCGCCGGCCGCAACGAGGCCGCGCGCGCGGTCCTGCAAAGGCAAGCCGAGGACGCCATCTATGCCGATCCGTTCGTGCGAGAATTGATCGAGGTCTTCGGTGCATCGGTCGATCCTAGGTCGATCCGGCCGGCGACGCCGGAATCACCCCCACAGGATTCCTGAGGTAGAGCGATGATGAAGAATCAGTTGGCCGGTCTCATGCAGCAGGCGCAAAAAATGCAGGAGAACGTCAAGCGCCTGAACGACGAACTGGCAAACATCGAGGTCGAGGGTCAGTCCGGCGCCGGCATGGTGAAAGTCACGCTGACGTGCAAGTACAAGGCACGGCGCGTGAGCATCGATCCGAGCCTGCTCGGCGAGGATCGCGACATGCTCGAGGACCTGGTCGCTGCCGCCTTCAACGACGCCGTGCGGCGCGCCGAGGAAGCATCGCAGGAGCGCATGGCTTCGCTGACCGCCGGCATGCCTTTGCCACCAGGGTTCAAGCTGCCCTTCATGTAATGAAGCTGGGACGCACGCTCGATAACCTGATCGATGCGCTCAAACGTCTTCCGGGAATCGGCCCGCGCTCGGCGCAGCGCATTGCTTTCCATTTGCTCTTGCATGAGCGCGATCTCGCGCAGGTACTGGGCCAGGCGCTGCTGACGGCTGCCGAGCGCGTCGGGCGCTGCGCGCGCTGCAATACGCTCACCGAACTGGAAATCTGCGAAACCTGCGCCGACCCGCGTCGCGACCCGGGGCTCCTGTGCGCCGTTGAATCGCCGGCCGACCAGATGGTCATCGAACAGTCCTTGTCCTATACGGGCATGTATTTCGTCCTGCTGGGGCGCCTGTCACCGCTGGACGGGATCGGACCCAAGGAGATCGAGCTTGCACGCCTGGCGCAGCGGGCCGACGACGGCGTGGTGCGAGAGCTGATCGTTGCGACCTCCTTTACGCCGGAAGGCGATGCGACGGCACATTTCATCTCGGAAAGCGTGCGCGCCCGCAATCCGGGAATGAAGGTCACGCGGCTTGCGAGGGGGGTTCCCGCCGGGGCCGAATTGGAGTACACCGACGTCAACACGATTGCGCAGGCGATCCTCGATCGGCGCGCTCAATGACCACCCAGACCGCAGAGACTTCGGCATCCGGTCCGATCGACTCCTCCGGGGACTCCGAATCCCCGGAATCCACGCAACAAGGAATTCAACCCGGCATTACTCCTTTCTGGCAGCGCATGCCGGCGCTGTTCCTGTTCCCGTTGCAAAGTCCACCGCTGCTACGCAATCTCGGGGCGAGCCTGCTCTTCTGCCTGGTTTGCGTGTTCGCCCTGCCACGCACGAGCCCACCGAGCTTCGGGGCCGGCCTGCTGGTGGTCGCAGCGTGGATCGGCACCTCGCTTTTCATCGCGCGCTTCGCCTTCCTGGTGATCGAGCGCACTTCCTCGGGTTACCTGGATAGCCGGTTTTATCCGCAGATGGACGATCCGGTGGACTGGCGCCGGCCCGTGAAGATGTTCCTCGTGATGATCCTGGTGCCGGCATTCCTGGTCGTGGTCGGCGCGACGTTCCTGCCCAAATCGCTCATATTGATTTTGCTGCTTGCGTTCACTTTGCTTCTTCCGGCCTCGGTCATGGTCATGACCATGACCGACAGCTTTGCCGACGCGATCAACCCGATGCTGTGCTGGGAAACCGCGTGGAAGATCGGCGCCCCGTATCTGCTCCTGTGCCTTTTCCTGCTGATGCTTTTCATCGGCTCCGGCCAGGCGATCGAAGTGCTGCGTCCACATCCGGCCCATGTTCCCGCGAATGCGGCCGCAGACGCGGTTGCCCAGGCTGCGCCGATGGGGCCCGTTTCCGCCGGCTTCCTGACCTTCGCCTTCACCGCGATCGGCAACTACTTTCTTATCCTCGTCTGCGTACTCATCGGCTACGCGATGTACCAATACAGCGGACCGCTCGGTATCGCCGTCGTGGGGCCGGGCGAAGGCGCGCGACGCGGACCGGTCACGGCCAGCATGCACGCACGGCGCGTGCGCGAGGCCATGATCGGCAAGCTGGTCGCGGCGGGAGAATTTCGCGAGGCGATCGAATTGATCAGCGACGAGTTGCGCGAGCGGCCCTCCGACCTTTCCTTGCATGTACGCCTGCACACCTTGTTGTTGCACGAAGGCTCGGCGCCGCGTATCGAGGACCACGCCGCGCGTTTCCTCGACTTGCTGCTGGCGGCAAAAAGCAACAAGGATGCCGTCGACTTGTATGAGAAGACGCGCGCTTCCTTTCCGGAATTTCGCCCGCGCGAGGCCGGGCGCCTGCCCGAGTTGGCAGCGGCCGCGCTCGAAGAACAAAAGCCGGCGCTCGCCGCCGAATTGATCCGTGGATTCGATCGCAAATATCCCGGCCACGAGAAGGTTCCGGATGTCTACGTGCTGGGCGCGCGCATCATGCTGCAGGCCGGGCGCGAGGACGAGGCCAGGAAGCTCCTGCAACACGTGATCAATACCTACAAGGGCAGCACCGCTGCGGCCCAAGCCAGCCGCTACCTGCAGCGTTTTTCGTGACCGGGTTCACCCTGCGAAGCCGCCTTGCGGCGAAGCAGGATTACTCGCCGCGCCTGGGTGGCGGCCGCGGCCCCGAGGTGTTTCCCATCGAAGTGATCTGCATGCGCGAGATCGTCGGCCGCATGGAGGAAAGGATCGTCGAAGGCGGGCGGTGGGTCGGTGCAAGGCCGCCGAGCTGGTCCGCCGAAGGGAAGTAACTCGACAGGCGCTGCTGGATCTGCTCGGCCTGCTTGTTCAGTCCATGCCGGGTGTACGCGGTGAACAAGCCCAGCAGGCAATCGGCGAGCTGGCGCCCATACAGTTCGCGCAGGTGGTCGTCGCGCAGCAGGGCGTCGATGACCCGCAAAGCGGCACCGTCCTCGCGAAAGCGCACGAGCCGGCGCGCCAGGCGCAAATGCTCATCGATGGGAAGCGCCTTGAGCACCTTGGGCTGGGTCAGCTGCAGGAAAATCTTGCGCATCTCGTCCGTCGGCGTGCGGAACTTCGTCCACAAGAGGCGCAAGGCGGCGTCCTGCAGGGCTTCCTCATCGGCGCCGAGCAGGGCGACGTTGAGATACCCTTGCAGGTAGTCCATGCGTCCCTGCTCGAGATCGACGAGCTCGCGATACAGCCGCGTCGCGCGCTTGACGTCCAGGTGGGTCGCCGCTTCCTGCGCCTGCTGGGCCAGCGAGGAGCCGCGCTCGGTGCGCTTGGGCTCCGATTGCGCGATCGCAGCCTGGACCGCCTTGCTCCCGTGGCGCCGGGTGAGCAGCCAGGCGATCAGCGCTCCGGCGCAAAGACCGCCGACGTGGGCGCCGTAGGCGACGCCCGACGCCGCAAACGGGGAACGTGCCTGCAAGGACCATTGATAGGCCTCGTTGAGCAGCCAGATCGGCAGTAAGGCAAGCGCCGGCAGGCGCATCGTGCCGAAAATGAAGAACACCCAATAAAACACCGGAACCTTGCGCGTGCCGTAGAGCACGGCCAGCATGCCGACCGTCGCGGCAATCGCGCCGGAGGCTCCGATCACGGGCGCGTCGGAAACGAGCAAGTGCATCGCGCCCGCCGCCGCGCCTCCGACCAGGTAGGCCAGCAGGTAGCGCACGCGTCCCAGCGCCGCTTCGACGAAAGGGCCGACCAGGATCAGCACGAGCATGTTGCCCAGCAGGTGCGCCGTGCCCGAATGCAGGAACGCGTATGTGACGAATCGCCAGGCGTCCTTGACGTGCGAGCGGTCCAGGTCAAAGCGGGCGCGAAACGATGCAGCCAGCATTTCCTCGAAATGCGCACGATCGGTCTTCCAGCTGGCGTACTCGGGATCCTTTTCGTGGACGATGTCGCCCGCGTGCAAGAGCGTGACGAAACGCGTGTCGGTCTGCAGGACCTGGGCCGGAATGCCGGTTTCGGGCTTGTAGGCCTGGAGCAGATGCAGGCGCCCGGAGGACTGCTCATCGCTGAGATGCAGCAGGTATTCCTGGTATTTGGGCAGCTCGATCTTTTCCAGGCCACTGTCGCGATAGAAGGTGATCGCGTCTCGATCGCGCGCGGCGTCCTGCCCCTGGAACCCGTACAGCACGACAACGCAGGCCAGCAGGATCGCGGCCGTGACAACGGGCACGCTGCGGGCAACGGATTTGTCGCGGTACGGTAGGAGCAGCATCGGCGATTCGCGCGAACAGAGGTCGGAATCGGAGCATGACATCCCCGGCCCCGTTATAATTGATCAGTTTACCTAGCGTTCCCTGGTCATAACGAGGCAGGGAGCGCAGTCGCACGCTGTAACCGACGGGTGGCTCGCGTCCCTGGATGGCATTATGGGACGTCGCGGCCGGACCGGCGTTCTCCGGGAGTACTGGTGCCCAGCCTGATGGATGATTCCCGCCCCGTGGCGCTGCTGGCGCTCGCCGACGGGACGGTTTTTCGCGGGGTTTCGATCGGCGCAGACGGCGCGTCTGCGGGGGAAGTGGTTTTCAATACCGCCCTGACCGGCTACCAGGAAATCCTGACCGATCCCAGCTACGCCCGGCAGATCGTCACGCTGACGTATCCGCACATCGGCAATGTCGGGACCAACATCCAGGACGAGGAATCCGGGCGCATTTTCGCCTCCGGCCTGGTGGTGCGCGATTTGCCGCCGCGGGTGTCCAATTTCCGTGCACAGCGGGACCTTTCCAGCTATCTGCAGGAGAGGGGCGTTGTCGCGATCTCCGGGGTCGACACCCGCAGCCTGACGCGCCGCCTGCGCGACCACGGCGCGCAAGCGGGAGCGGTAATGGTCGGCGACGATCCCGAGGCGGCCATCGCGCTCGCGCGATCCTTTCCGGGCATGAGCGGCCTCGACCTCGCCTCGGTTGTTTCCGTCGCCGAGCCCTATTCGTGGGACGAAACCGAATGGTCCTTGGAATCGGGCTATGGACGTGCGAGCGGGCAGCGCTTTCACGTGGTTGCGTATGACTTCGGCGTAAAGCGCAACATCCTGCGGATGCTCGCGCAGCGCGGCTGCCGTGTAACCGTCGTGCCGGCGCGCACCACTGCCGAGCAGGCGCTGCAACTGCGTCCGGACGGCATTTTCCTGTCCAATGGTCCCGGCGATCCGGAGCCTTGCGATTACGCGATCAGGGCCAGCCGCGAGTTGATCGACCGCGGCCTGCCGACGTTCGGCATCTGCCTGGGGCACCAGATCATGGGGCTCGCCTCCGGCGGGCGGACGCAGAAGATGAAATTCGGTCACCACGGCGCGAATCACCCGGTGCAAGACCTGGAGACCGGGCGCGTGCTGATCACTTCGCAAAACCACGGCTTCGCGGTCGATGTCGCGAGCCTTCCCTCGAATTGCCGGGCCACGCACGTGTCCCTTTTCGACGGGTCGCTGCAAGGCTTTCGCCGGACCGATCGCCCCGCGTTCTGTTTCCAGGGTCATCCGGAAGCGAGTCCCGGTCCGAAGGACATCGGCGGACTGTTCGACCGGTTTATCGACCTGATGCAGGGGCAAGCCTTGGAGGTGCGTCGATGAGCGGATCTCCGGTTCAATCCCTGGATCAAACTCTCGTGCGGGACGCGCTGGTCGAGGCGTCCGCCGGCCTGGCCGCATTGCTTGCCGACGATGCGAAGCTCAGGACCATTGCGCAGGCAGGGCGCACGCTGGCCGATGCGCTGCGCGCGGGCGGCCGCGCGTTCAGCTGCGGCAATGGCGGTTCGATGTGCGATGCCATGCATTTTGCCGAGGAGATGACCGGGCGCTTTCGTGAAAGCCGGCCCGGCTACGCGGCCACGGCGATCGCGGATGCAGGCCACCTCTCCTGCGTAGCCAACGATTTCGGTTTCGAGCAAGTCTTCTCGCGCTATATCGAGGCGCACGGCCGCGCCGGCGACATCCTGCTCGCAATCAGCACGAGCGGAACGAGCCCGAACGTCGTGGCCGCCGCACGGGCCGCCCAGGCCAAGTCGATGAAAGTCATTGCGCTGACCGGGCGCGAAGGCGCCGCCTTGTCGCAGCACGCCGACCTGACAATCTGCACGCCGGCAGGCCGTTTCGCCGATCGCGTGCAGGAACTGCACATCAAGGTCATCCACATTCTCATCGAACTCATCGAGCACCACATGGCTGGCTCTTCCAAGACCGCAGGAGGCAAGTAGGGCAATGCCGCGCCGCAATGACCTCTCGTCCATCCTGATCATTGGTGCAGGGCCGATCGTCATCGGCCAGGCCTGCGAATTCGATTATTCGGGCGCCCAGGCATGCAAGGCGCTGCGCGAAGAGGGCTATCGCGTCATCCTCGTGAACAGCAACCCGGCGACCATCATGACGGACCCGGGACTCGCGGACGTCACCTACATCGAGCCGATCACCTGGCAGGTGGTGGAGCGCATCATCGCGCGCGAGCGGCCGGACGCAATCCTGCCGACGATGGGCGGGCAGACGGCGCTCAATTGCGCCATGGACCTGCACCGCAATGGCGTGCTCGAGAAGCACGGCGTGCAACTCATCGGCGCCTCGCCCAAGGCCATCGAGATGGCCGAGGATCGCCAGAAGTTCAAGCAGGCGATGACGCGCATCGGCCTTTCCTCGGCGATGTCCGCGATCGCGCACTCGCTGCCCGAAGCCCTGGCGGTGCAGGAACTGGTCGGCTTCCCCGCCGTGATCCGGCCGAGTTTCACGCTGGGTGGCACGGGCGGTGGAATCGCCTACAACATGGAGGAATTCGTCTCGATCTGCCAGGGTGGCCTCGAGCTATCGCCGACTCGCGAACTGCTGATCGAAGAGTCGCTCATCGGCTGGAAGGAATTCGAGATGGAGGTCGTGCGCGACACGCACGACAACTGCATCATCGTCTGCTCGATCGAGAACCTGGACCCGATGGGGATCCACACGGGTGACTCGATCACGGTCGCGCCTGCGCAGACGCTCACCGACAAGGAATTCCAGGTGATGCGCAACGCCTCGATCGCCATCCTGCGCGAGATCGGTGTCGATACGGGCGGCTCGAACGTGCAGTTCGCGGTCAATCCGCTGGATGGCCGCATGATCGTCATCGAAATGAACCCGCGCGTGTCGCGCTCCTCCGCACTGGCGTCGAAAGCGACCGGATTCCCGATCGCGAAGGTGGCCGCCAAGCTGGCCGTCGGCTATTCGCTCGACGAGTTGCGCAACGAAATCACCGGCGGAGCGACTCCGGCATCCTTCGAGCCGACCATCGATTACGTGGTCACGAAGGTTCCGCGCTTTGCCTTCGAAAAGTTTCCGCAGGCCGACGTGCACCTGACCACCCAGATGAAATCGGTGGGCGAGGTCATGGCGATCGGCCGTACGTTCGCCGAGTCCTTCCAAAAGGCGCTGCGCGGACTGGAAATCGGCGTCGATGGGCTGACCGAGATGTCGAGCGACCGCGACGACGTCATCGAGGAAATCGGCGAACCGGGTCCCCATCGCATCTGGTACGTGGCGGACGCCTTCCGCCTGGGCATGAGCCTGGACCTCATTCACGAGGAGACCGGCATCGACCCCTGGTTCCTCGCGCAGATCGAAGAGCTCGTGAGGCTGGAGCAGCGCGTCGCGGAACGGTCGATCGGCGAACTCGACGCGGGCGACTGGATGCACCTCAAGCGCCGCGGGTTCTCCGATGGCCGCCTGGCGCGCCTGCTGCGTGTTTCCGCGCGCGTGGTGCGCGAAGCCCGACGCGCCGTGGGCGTGCGCCCGGTATACCGGCGCGTGGATACCTGTGCGGCCGAGTTCGCAACTGCGACCGCGTACCTGTATTCCACCTATGGCGAGGAATGCGAGGCCGCACCGACCGACCGGCGCAAGGTCATGGTGCTGGGTGGAGGACCCAACCGCATCGGGCAGGGCATCGAGTTCGACTACTGCTGCGTGCATGCGGCGCTCGCGTTGCGCGAAGACGGGTTCGAGACCATCATGGTCAACTGCAATCCCGAGACCGTATCGACCGATTTCGATACCTCGGACCGCCTGTACTTCGAGCCGCTCACGCTCGAGGACGTGCTCGAGATCGTCGATCGCGAGAAGCCGGTCGGCGTGATCGTGCAGTACGGCGGCCAGACGCCGCTCAAGCTTGCGCGCGACCTCGAGGCATGCGGCGTTCCGATCGTCGGCACCAGCCCCGATTCGATCGACATGGCGGAAGACCGCGAGCGCTTCCAGCAACTCCTGCGCCGCCTCGACCTCAAGCAGCCACCCAATCGCACCGCGCGCGAGGAAAGCGAAGCCCTGCGCCTGGCCGACGAGATCGGCTTCCCGCTGGTCGTGCGTCCCAGCTACGTGCTGGGCGGACGCGCCATGGAAATCGTCCACGACACCCGCGATCTCGAGCGCTACATGCGCGAGGCGGTCAAGGTCTCGAACGATTCCCCGGTGCTCCTGGATCGTTTCCTCGACGATGCGATCGAAGTCGATGTCGACTGCATCAGCGACGGCGAGCAGGTTGCGGTGGCCGGCATCATGGAGCATATCGAGCAGGCCGGCGTGCATTCGGGCGACTCCGCTTGCTCCTTGCCGCCGTATTCGCTTTCCGCGGCCACCATCGAGGAGCTCAAGCACCAGACACGCCAGATGGCCGAGGCGTTGCGGGTCGTGGGCCTGATGAACGTGCAGTTCGCGATCCAGCAGGGCGTGGTCTACGTGCTGGAGGTCAACCCGCGCGCATCGCGAACGGTGCCTTTCGTTTCCAAGGCGACGGGCGTACCGGTCGCGAAAATCGCCGCGCGCTGCATGCTCGGGCGCAGCCTGCGCCAGCAGGAGGTGCAGGTCGAGGTCATCCCGCCTTACTTTTCGGTGAAGGAAGCGGTGTTCCCCTTCGCCAAGTTCCTGGGCGTGGATCCCTTGCTCGGGCCGGAGATGCGCTCGACCGGGGAAGTCATGGGCGTCGGGCGCACCTTCGGCGAGGCGCTGTTCAAGTCGCAGCTCGCGGCGGGGGCCAGCCTGCCGCCGAGCGGCACCGTGTTCCTGAGTGTCAAGGACTCGGACAAGGTCAAGACGGTCGAGATTGCACGCCTGCTGCACGAAATGGGGTATGACCTGGTTGCGACGCGCGGCACCGCAAACGCGGTCGAGGCGGCCGGCATTCCGGTCAAGCTGGTCAACAAGGTCAAGGACGGCCGGCCCCATGTGGTCGACCTGCTCAAGAACGGCGAGATCGACCTCGTGATCACGACGGTCGATGAAAAGCGCTCGGCAATCGCCGACTCGCGCTCGATTCGCACCACGGCGCTCGCGCAGCGCGTAACCTATTACACGACCGTCGCGGGTGGACGCGCCGCGGTAGAGGGCATGAAGCACCTGGCTGCGCTGGAGGTGTACGACCTGCAGTCCCTGCATCGGCAGTGTGGGGACCGCGCGTAGAAGTCGACACAAGCGGTGGACAGCCGGTCAGGCGGCCGGTACATTCGTCTGCATCGGCCCCGGCAAATCCGGGGTCTTACGTTTTGGCAGGGGGCAATGGCGTCAATCCCGATCACGGCACGCGGCGCGGAGATGTTGAAGGCGGAATTGGCACGCCTGAAGTCTGTTGACCGTCCGGGAATCATCCAGGCGATCAAGGAAGCGCGCGAAAAAGGCGACCTCTCCGAGAACGCCGAGTACGAGGCCGCGCGCGAGCGCCAGGGATTCATCGAAGGCCGCATCCAGGAGCTCGAGAGCAAGGTCTCGAACCTGCAGATCATCGACCCGGCGGCGGTGGACGCGGGCGATCGCGTCGTCTTCGGTGCGATCGTCGAGCTCGAGGATGTCCAGGCCGGAACGCGCGTTGAATACCAGATCGTCGGCGACGACGAAGCCGACATCAAAGCGGGACTGATTTCCGTGTCCAGCCCGACGGCCCGAGCCCTGATCGGCAAGAACCTGGGCGACGTCGCAACCGTGGTCGCGCCGGGCGGCAAGAAGGAATACGAAATCCTCGACGTGCGCTATCGCTGAACGCGTGCCTTGCCCGTCGCCGGGCGCCGGGTAGGGGCCTTCTTCGCGGCCTTGCGCGCGGGTTTCCTGGTGGATTCCTTGCTTGCTTGCCGTGGCGCTGGCGTTGCTGGCGCCGGCCGGTAGAGGACGAAGGTGTGGCCGATCGATTGGATGCGAGCGGCGCCAAGTCGCTCGGCAACGCTCAGGAACATCCCGTCGCGTTCCTGCGCGTCGATTCGCCCGGCGCGAACCTTGATGAGCTCGTGCGCACGCAGCGCCCGGTCGATTTCGCGCAGGACCGCGTCGCTGAGTCCGGCGGCACCCAGCAGGACCACCGGATCGAGGCCGTGAGCGCTGGCCCGCAGGGTCATGATCTGGGCGTGAGGCAGTTTCAGTTCCGACATGATTCCCGCTTGTAATGCCTGATAAAAAGAAAAAAGCCAAGCCGCTGTCCAAGAACCGCTCGAACCGGGCCTGGATTGCGCGTCACGTCAACGACCCCTATGTCCAGGCCGCTACACGCCACGGCTATCGGTCGCGTGCAGCCTACAAGCTTATCGAAATCGACGATCGCGACCACATCCTGCGGCCCGGATCGCTGGTTATCGACCTGGGGGCCGCTCCCGGAAGCTGGTCGCAGGTCGTGATCGAGCGTCTGGCCAAAGGTAAAGAAAGCGGCAAGGCGGGTGCCCAATCCACGTTGAGCGGGCGCGTAGTTGCGCTCGACATCCTGCCGATGGACCCGATCGCCGGCGTCGAATTCGTCCAGGGAGACTTCCGGGAATCGGATGTCATGGCGTCGCTCGGCCAGCTTCTTGCTGGCGCGAAGGCGGATCTTGTGCTGTCGGACATGGCGCCCAACCTGAGTGGCATCGGCGCGGCCGATGCTGCGCGCAACGCGCACCTGTGGGAACTGGCGCTCGAATTCGCGCTCGAACACCTGACTGGGCAAGGGCACTTTTTGGTCAAAACCTTCCAGGGCAGCGGACACAGCCAGTTCGTCCAACTGCTCAAGCGCCATTTCCGGCGCGTTGTAACAAGAAAACCGGCCGCCTCCCGCAGTGAATCGGCGGAAACGTATCTCCTGGCTTCCGGTCGCAAGGAAGCGCCCGGCGAGGGTTCTTAGCGCCGCCTGCATGGCCACCGCTTGAAATCCCGGGGGCCTCGCCCCCATATGGGGTGTATTACCACCCGATTTAACCGGCTGTGTTTCCTTCAAACTCGGCCTAAAATCGGGCAAGGACCGTTTCCTGGACACGCGGCTGGACAAACACCGGTTTCGGCGGCGCAAAGGGTGCATCGGCTGCAGCAGCCGGTAGGAGCATCGCATTGAATAACAGCACTTTCGCCAAAGCCGCAGTCTGGCTGGTCATCGCCGTCGTCCTGTTCACGGTCTTCCAGAAGCTCGAGCGCAGCGGCGGGGGCAATGTCCAGCCGGTCGCCTACTCGCAATTCATCAACGAAGTGCGCGCGGGACACATCAAGTACGCGAAGATCCAGGAGGGCTCCTCCGGGATGACGACGGACATCAGCGCCCAGACGAACGAGGGCACCCAAATGCGCACGATCGGCACGCTGGCCGACCGGGGCATCTTCAAGGACCTGCTGGACAACAACGTCAAGTTCGACGTCGAGCAGCGCGACACCCAGTCGCCTCTGCTGAGCTTCTTCTACGCCTTCGGGCCCGTGATCCTGCTGATCGGCGTGTGGATCTTCTTCATGCGGCAGATGCAGGGGGGCGGTCGCGGCGGCGCGTTCTCGTTCGGCAAGTCGCGCGCGCGCATGCTCGATGAATCCAACAATTCGATCACCTTCGCCGACGTTGCGGGTTGCGACGAAGCGAAGGACGAGGTGCAGGAGCTCGTCGAATTCCTGCGCGACCCCTCCAAGTTCCAGAAGCTCGGCGGACGCATCCCGCGTGGCGTGCTGATGGTCGGCTCGCCCGGCACCGGCAAGACGCTGCTTGCCAAGGCGATCGCCGGCGAGGCCAAGGTCCCCTTCTTCACGATCTCCGGCTCGGACTTCGTCGAGATGTTCGTCGGTGTCGGCGCCGCACGCGTGCGCGACATGTTCGAAACCGCCAAGAAGCACGCCCCTTGCATCATCTTCATCGATGAAATCGACGCGGTCGGCCGCCAGCGCGGCGCGGGCCTGGGCGGCGGCAACGACGAGCGCGAGCAAACCCTCAACCAGATGCTGGTCGAGATGGATGGTTTCGAAACCGGCCAGGGCATCATCGTCATCGCGGCGACGAACCGTCCCGACGTCCTGGACCCGGCGCTGCTGCGCCCGGGCCGCTTCGACCGCCAGGTGGTCGTGCCGTTGCCCGATATCCGCGGCCGTGAACAGATTCTCGCCGTTCACATGCGCAAGGTACCGATCGGCAACGATGTGAAGGGCGACATCCTCGCGCGCGGCACGCCGGGATTCTCCGGTGCCGATCTCGCCAACCTCGTCAACGAGTCCGCCCTGTTCGCCGCGCGCCGCGGCGCGCGCGTCGTCGAAATGCAGGACTTCGAAAAGGCCAAGGACAAGGTCATGATGGGCGCCGAGCGCCGTTCCATGGTCATGTCCGACGATGAGCGTCGCAACACCGCATATCACGAGTCCGGACATGCCGTGGTTGCGCGCCTGCTGCCGCGCACCGATCCCGTCCACAAGGTGACGATCATTCCCCGTGGCCGCGCGCTCGGTGTGACCATGCAATTGCCCGAGCAGGACCGTTACGCCTACGATCGCGACTATCTGCTGGCGCGTATCGCCGTGCTGTTCGGCGGCCGCGTGGCCGAAGAGCTCTTCATGAAGCAGATGACCACGGGCGCGAGCAATGACTTCGAGCGTGCGACGCAACTGGCGCGCGACATGGTCACCCGCTACGGCATGAGCGACGTGCTCGGGCCGATGGTCTATGCCGAGAACGAAGGTGAAGTGTTCCTGGGGCGCTCGATCACGAAGACCGTGAACATGTCCGAAGAGACCATGCGCACGGTCGATGGCGAGATCCGCCGCATCATCGACGACCAGTACCGCCTCGCGCGGCGCCTGCTCGAGGAAAATCGCGACAAGGTCGAGGCGATGGCCAAGGCCCTGCTCGAGTGGGAAACGATCGATGCCGACCAGATCCTCGACATCATCGAAGGTCGTCCGCCGCGTCCGCCGAAGTCGCCGGCCGCCACCACCGCCGGCAGCACGCCCAGTGCACCGGGCGGAGGCGTCCAGGAAGCCACCCAACCGGCGTAGGACCCGTTTTTCGGACTGCGCGAACGGGATCGATCCGTTTCGCGCCGTTCGAATCCCTTCTCGATCCGATCGAGCGGAAGGAGCGAGGGCGAATGACGAGCAGCTGGCAGTGCGGCCGCTACCGTATTTCCTTCGACCGGCCGCGCGTGATGGGCGTACTCAACGTCACGCCCGATTCCTTTTCCGACGGCGGTCGCTTCTGGACACTTGAAGCTGCGCTCGAGCGCGCCCGTCTCATGATCGAGGAGGGCGCCGACATCCTCGATATCGGCGGCGAATCCACCCGCCCCGGCGCTCCCGACGTGCCAGCCGAAGTCGAGCTCCAGCGCGTGATCCCCGTGCTGCGGGCACTGCGCGACATCCGCGTGCCCATTTCCGTCGACACCAGCAAGCCCGAAGTGATGCGCGCGGCGCTGGAAGCGGGCGCATCGATCATCAACGATGTGCGCGCCTTGCAACTGCCTGGCGCCATCGACGAAGTGCGCGACTCCGGCTGCGGCATCATCCTCATGCACATGCAGGGTCAGCCGCGCACGATGCAAACCCAACCACACTACGGCGACGTCGTCGAGGAAGTCGCAGCGTGGCTCGAGGACCGGCGGGACATCCTGACCAACGCGGGAATCGACCTTCCGCGCATTGTGCTGGATCCCGGTTTCGGATTCGGCAAGACGCACGCGCATAATCTGCGCCTCTTGCGAGGCCTCGGCAGATTCGTGCAGACGGGCAGCCCGACCCTTGCCGGGCTGTCGCGCAAATCCACCTTGGGTGAAATCACGGGCAAGGATGTCGGCCAGCGCCTGGGCGCATCGATCGCAGCATCGATCGCCGCGGTAGAGTGGGGCGCGCAGATCGTACGCGTGCACGATGTCGCGCCCACACGCGACGCGCTCGCCGTCTGGTCGGCGGTGCGTTCGACGCGCAGCATCGATGAAATCAAGAAGGAGTGGAATTGAAGCGCAATTATTTCGGTACGGACGGCGTGCGCGGGACGGTCGGCGAGGTACCCATCACACCCGATTTCGTCCTGCGACTCGGTCACGCGGCGGGTCGCGTCCTTGCGCGCGACGCGCAGGTCGGCAGGCCAGCGGTGCTCATCGGCAAGGACACCCGGATTTCCGGCTACATGCTCGAGGCCGCGCTCCAGGCCGGATTCTCGAGCGCCGGCGTGGATGTCGTGCTGTGCGGACCCTTGCCGACCCCCGGCATTGCGTACCTGACGCGCGCGCAGCGCCTCACCGCGGGCGTCGTCATCAGCGCCTCGCACAACCCGTATCCGGATAACGGCATCAAGTTCTTCTCCGGTGCCGGCAAGAAGCTGCCTGACGAGATCGAGGCGCAGATCGAGGCCGAGATCGAACGGCCCATCGAATGCGTCTCGCCGCAGCGCCTGGGCAAGGCGCGCCGTCTCGACGACGCCAGCGGGCGTTACATCGAGTTCTGCAAAAGCACCTTTCCGGTCGACATCGACCTGCGCGGGCTCAAGCTCGTCGTCGATTGCGCACACGGCGCGGCCTACCACGTGGCACCCGACGTGTTTCACGAACTGGGCGCCGACGTCGTCGCCATCGGTGCCGCAACCAACGGTTTCAATATCAACGACGGCGTCGGAGCGGTTCATAGCCAAGGTCTCGCGCAGGCGGTGCGTGAGCACGACGCCGACTTCGGGATCGCCCTTGACGGGGACGCCGACCGCCTCATCATGGTCGAGCATGGCGGCCGCCTGTTCAACGGCGATGAGCTCCTGTACGCCATCGTGCGCGATCGCATGACGCAGAGTCCGGTGAAAGGCGTCGTCGGCACATTGATGACGAACTACGCGCTCGAACATCGCCTGCAGGATCTTGGCATCGATTTCGTCCGCGCCAAGGTTGGCGACCGCTATGTATTGGAGGAGCTCGAGCAACGCGGCTGGACGTTCGGCGGGGAGAGCTCCGGCCACCTCATCTGCCTGGACAGGCACACCACGGGCGATGGCATCGTTAGCGCCCTGCAGGTCCTGGCCGCCGTGCGCCGCATGAAGTCCAGCATCGGGCAACTCACCGCCGAACTGCAGATGCTCGCGCAGCACATGGTGAACGTGCGAGTGCAAAACGGCTTCGCCTGGAAAGAGTACGCGCCGCTCAACAAGGAGCTTGCAGTCGTCGAGAAGGAACTGCACGGCAAGGGCCGCGTTCTGATTCGACCCTCCGGTACCGAGCCACTGCTGCGAATCATGGTGGAAGCGGCAGATGCCGGGCTTTCCAAGTCCCTGGCAGAGCGCTTGGCGGCCACGCTTGCCAACTAATCGAGCGGAAGAACCCGTGGCAGCGGCAACGTCAACGAAGTGCAAATAGTCAATAAGAGAACCCTGGAATTGTTGAAGCGGGTCGAAGACGATCAACATCTGTCGCCGCCCGGCAAGCTGGCCTTGTTAATGATGATTGAGTTCGCGGCGAATCAACGGGAGAACAGATGGGAACCGTGAAAGGCGCCGACCAGAAATCCGTGAGTGCGAAAGGACGCATTTCTGGGAAGTTGGAAGGTTTTTCCGAGGAAGAGCTTGCCGCGATTCGCGAACACAGGAAAGAAATCAAGTTGCGCGCCGGCGCTGGCGCAAAAGCGGACAACGCGAACGGAGAAAGTGAAGTCCTTGCCAAGATTGCATCGATGTCGCCGCGTGACCGCGAAATTGCGGAAAAAATCCATGCGATCGTGAAGGAACATGCCCCGATGTTGACAGCGAGAACCTGGTACGGAATGCCGGCATACGCGCGCGACGGCCAGGTGATCTGCTTCTTTCAAAGCTCGGACAAATTCAAGACAAGGTACTCGACGCTTGGCTTCAGCGACAAAGCCAAGCTGGACGATGGCGCGATGTGGCCGACGGCATTTGCGGTGAGTTCGTTGACAGCGGCAGAAGAAAAGAAAATCATCGACCTCGTCAGGCGGGCCATCTTCTAGCGCCGACCGGCCAATCGCGCACCCTTACTATCGTTGGTTGCCGAAAATTGAGTCGACTTCTCGATTTTGAAGTTGAAATTCGCTTGGCGGAGCCAAGCGACGCGATGGAGATCGCATGGATGTCGCGTGACCATATCGAGGGAGGGCTCCCCTGGAAATGGACGCCGGAGCGAGTTGCGCGGGCAATCCGTACGCCCTACACGAATGTCGCAATTGCTCGAAATGAAATCGGCCTGCTTGGTTTTGGAATCATGGCCTATATGGATTCCGTTGCGCACCTTACGCTACTGGCGATCCGTGACGATCATCGACGCAGGGGCCTAGGAGCTGCGATCGTCGAATGGTTGGAAAAGGTTGCGCGGACGGCAGGCGTCGAATTGATTCGAGTCGAGGCGCGTGCTGACAATGTCGCCGCACTCGCGCTCTACGCGGCATTCGGATATCGCCAGCGCGAGCGCGTTGCAGGCATGTATTACGGCATTGACGACGGCATTCGACTCGAGAAAGTCTTGTCGATCCCGAATGCGAATTGGCTCGCGTCCTTTTTGGAAGGCAGCACGAATGAGGCGGTCGGCCGTGCGATCGCGTTCCTGCCCTTTATTCGAAAGGCGATCGCGGAAGGCACTTTCCATCCGCATTCAGAGTCCCAGGAACCTCGACAATGAATTTTGATTCGTCGCAGAACCTCCCCATTTTTTTCCCGTTCATCTTCCTGTTCATGTGGCTCGTCGTGACGACGATCCTCGGGGCGGTTTCGGGGTGGTTTACCCTGATGAAAACGTATCCGAATCGAGTCGAAGCGCCGTTACTTGCCTTGCGAAATCAATCGGGTTCGCTTGGCTCGGTCTCCATGAGAAACATCCTGGTGCTCGGCGTTTGTCCTTCCGGGCTACGCATCGGCATCATGCGAATCTTCGGCCCCTTTTGCCGTGATTTTTTTGTACCTTGGGAGGACATCCGCGTGCAGAGGAGGGAGCGGATGTTTTGGCGAATCGCGGAACTGGAATTTGCGCGTCAGGCGCAATCGAAACTGTCGATTCCCGAACATGTCGCAAATCGACTCGCAGCCTCGGCCGCAGGTCGCTGGCCCGAACCGGGACCGGTTCCCGACGAGACGGATAGCGGCGCGCTGTCCAGAATTGCGAAGCGGTGGTTGCTTTCCACGACATTGGCGGCAGCGTTTTTCATCATTGCTCCGCGAATCGTGGCTCCGACCGGGGCGCACCCGCCCATCGTCGTCGCAATCCTGTTTCCGGCCATCGTCTTCGGATTGGGTGCCGTGATCCAATACATTCGAAAACGAAATGCTTGAGTTCCTCACGCCGGCCAGCGCGCAAGCATTGGGCACCTCGAAACAGCCGAAGAGCCGTTGGCACAGCGCGCCAATCGTCAATCAGCAGTTTGCCGCCAAGGCCTAACGGCCCCCTCTCCTGCAAGTTCGGCTCACACGCTCCCGTAAGCGGCTTGTTCGCACGGCTTGATGGTCCCGTGTGGAAAGGGTGGTGGGTACCCGGGCCCCGCAGAGCTCGCGTGCGCCCGGCGAGCCCCCGGTATGGCGAAGACCGGGCGAGCGGCCCGCCGCTCCGAAGCTGCGCAGCAGCGAAGGAGGGAGCGGGTGCGGGGCCCGGGTATCCACCGCCCATTTCGCACCGGATCATGAAATCCGCCCCAAAATCAAGCCGAAACCCGCAAAAGCGTGTGAGCCGAACGGAATATGTCATGTCACAATTGCGTGACAAACCGGTCATAGACTCGCCGGATTATTGGAGCCCTGGAATTGATTTTGAATACGGCCCATGCGGTGACTACCGAACCGCAGAAAGCGTCGCAGGCCGTTCCCGTCAAGGCGGAGGTCACCAACCTCAGCTTTTACTACGGGAATTTTCGTAGCCTCAAGGACATTTCCCTGTCGATCCACAGCAACCGGGTCACGGCGCTGATCGGCCCGTCGGGCTGCGGCAAGTCGACTTTCCTGCGTTGCTTCAATCGGATACACGATTTGTACCCGGGCAACCGGTATGAGGGCGCAATCCGCCTTCATCCGGACAACGTCAATATATTGTCCAAGGAAGTCGATCCGATCGACGTGCGCATGCGTATCGGCATGGTTTTCCAGAAGCCCAGCCCGTTTCCCACCACGATTTTTGAAAACGTCGCCTACGGCTTGCGCCTGCGGGGCGTGGCACCCCGGGCTGCGGTGGAAGAGAAAGTCGAGCAGTCCCTGCGCGGTGCTGCGCTGTGGGACGAAGCCAAGGATCGGCTGCACACTCTGGCATCGAATCTGTCCGGAGGCCAGCAGCAGCGACTGTGCATCGCCCGCGCACTGGCGGCGGATCCGGAACTGCTTCTCTTCGACGAGCCGACCTCCGCGCTCGACCCCATCGCCACGGCGTCGATCGAAGAATTGATCAGCGGCCTGAAAGAAACGGTTTCGATCCTGATCGTGACCCACAATATGCAGCAGGCGGCGCGGTGTTCGGACTACACGGCTTTCCTGTACATGGGCGAGTTGGTCGAATTCGGCGAGACCGACCAGATATTCATCCGGCCGGGTAGAAAACAGACCGAGGACTACATCACCGGTCGATTCGGTTGAAGCAAGGGGTGCCATCGTGACCAATGTCGGCGAACATCTATCGAAGCAATACGACCACGAGCTCGAGGCCTTGCGTGCGCGCATCCTGCACATGGGCGGCCTGGTGGAATCGCAACTGCAAAACGCCATCGCGAGTTACGAGAAGCCCGACCCGAAGCTGGCAGAGGAGGTCGTCAATACCGACCGCATTGTCAATGAAGAGGAAGTCGAGCTCGATCGCGTGGTCGTGAACATGATCGTGCGCCGCCAGCCGACCGCAGGAGACCTGCGCCTGATCATCGGCGTGGCGCGAACCGTGACCGAACTCGAGCGCATCGGCGACGAGGCAACCAAGATCGCCCGTGCCGCGAAGTGGCTCGTCGACAAGCAGCGCAGCGTGCGCACGCCGCGTCTGCGCGACATCCACACATCCGCTCTGGCCGCTGCCGGGATGCTGCGCGGCGCCCTCGATGCCTTCGCGCGCCTGGACGCCGCCTCGGCTGCCGCCATCATCGAGGAGGATCGCGGCGTCGACCAGCAATTCCAGGCGATCCTGCGCCAGCTCATCACCTTCATGATGGAAGATCCGCGCACGATATCGCCATCGCTCGATGCGGTGTGGGTCGCCAAGGCCATCGAACGGATCGGCGACCACGCCAAGAACATCGCCGAGCACGTGATCTTCGTAGCCCAGGGGGCCGACGTACGGCACGCGACCCCCGAGGAAATCGCACGCGCCGTTTCCCAGGAGTAGAACCGCACATGTCCAGCGCATCCATCCTCGTCGTCGAAGACGAACCGGCCATCCAGGAGCTCGTGGCATTTTCCTGTGGCAACAGCGGCTACAAGGTCCGTCGCGCCGAATCGGCAGGAGCGGCCGAGAACGCGATCCGCGGCGAGCTTCCGGACCTCGTGATCCTGGACTGGATGCTGCCCGACCGGGCCGGCATCGACTTCCTGCGCGACCTGCGCAAATCGGATCGCACCCGCACCGTTCCCGTGATCATGTTGACGGCCAAGGGCGCAGAGAGCGATCGGGTCGCCGGCCTGGACAGCGGCGCGGACGACTATGTGGTCAAGCCTTTCTCGCCGCGCGAGCTTGTTTCGCGCGTGCGCGCAGTATTCCGCAGGCGCGCGCCGGAGAAGAGCGGCGAAACCATCGCCTACGGCAGCCTGCATATCGATCCGGCTCGCCACGAAGTCCAGGTGGGCGGACGCAGCGTCAAGATGGGTCTTGCCGAGTTCAAGCTGCTTACGTTCCTGGTCGGTCATCCCGAGCGGGTCTTCTCGCGCAGCCAGTTGCTCGACAGCGTCTGGGGCGACCACGTCTTCATCGAGGAGCGCACCGTGGACGTACACGTCCTGCGCTTGCGCAAGGCCTTGATGCCGGTTGATTCCCAACACCTCATTCAGACCGTGCGGGGCCTCGGGTACCGCCTCTCGGCCAGCGTCGATAGCTGATCCTGCGGTGGCCGGGCTCCGATCGGGCTCCTTGCGAATCGTCCTGCCGGCAATCGTCGGGCTTGCGGGCGTATTGCTCCTGTCCGTCCTGGTCGGCGCCACGCTTGGGCCCATCGTCGGCATGGCGCTGGCAGTCGTCCTGCTCGCATTCCTGTATGGAATGCAGATCTATTTCCTGGGTGGATTGGGCGCGTGGCTGGAAAATCCCTCGCTGCATGACATTCCCGATGGTGTCGGACTGTGGGCCGACATCTTCGCGCGCATGCATCGCTGGCACCGCGCCAGCGAGATCAATCAGCGGCGCTTGATCGACAACGAGGAGCGCTTCCGCCGCACGATCAGCGCGCTGCCCGACGGCATCATCCTGGTCGACGCCGCATTGCAGATCGAATGGTGCAACCCGGTCGCGGAACGGCACCTTTCGATCTCGCTGCGTGCGGACCAGGGACTGCGCCTGACGAACCTGGTTCGCGATCCGCGCGTCGTCGCCTACATGACATCGGGACGTTTTGACGCGGCGCTCGTCTTCCGGCCCCTGGCCAATCCCACGCTGGTTCTCTCGCTCGCGGTCATCGAGTTCGAGCCGGCGCGCTCGATCGTCATCACGCGCGACGTCACGCAGGCCGAGCGCGTGGATGCGATGCGTCGCGATTTCGTGGCCAATGTCTCGCACGAATTGCGTACGCCGCTGACGGTCATCAAGGGTTTCCTGGAATCCTTCGCCGATACGGGCGAGGACCTGGGCGAAGTGCGCCTGCACCACCTGCGTCTCATGGACGAGCAGGCCGAACGCATGCATCGCCTCATCGAGGACCTGCTCATGCTCTCGCGCCTCGAGTCCGAGGAGCCCGAACAGGAAGAGCCGATCGACATTGCGCAGATGTGCCGCGAGGTTGCCGATGAGGCGCGCACGCTTTCGGCGGGGCGCCATGAAATCACCGTGGAGGTCCAACCGGCATGGGTGCGCGGCAGCCGCGACGAGCTGCGCAGCGCGTTCGGCAACCTCGTTTCGAACGCCATCCGCTACACGCCTGCAGGAGGTTCCGTGCGCATCGCCTGGGTGCCGGGCGAGGATGGCGCCTCTTTCAAGGTCACCGATTCGGGCATCGGCATCGCACCCGAGCACATGCCGCGACTGACCGAACGCTTTTATCGCGTGGAAAAGAGCCGCTCGCGCGAAACCGGAGGCACGGGACTGGGCCTGGCGATCGTCAAGCACGTGCTGTTGCGCCACGATGGCAGGCTCGAGATCGAGTCGGAAGTGGGCCGAGGCAGCACCTTCTCGGCGTGGTTGCCGAATTCCCGGATGATCGTGCGCGAGCCCCAGTTGCCCGAAGGTGATGTGGGCGCAGCGCCGCGCCACGACGAGGCGGCTTAGCGAGCGGGACAGCTGGATTCGCAGGGCGGGATGCCTTGCGGCCGCGAATCAGGGCAGGTAGTCGGCGATATTTCGCTCGCGGTCGAGATAGACCTGGCGCAAGCGCTCGAAGAGCGGCTCCAGGTCCCTGCCTTTCTCCAGTGCGGTCAACAGGTCGCGATAGAACTTCTTGATCTCGTTGCGGCGCGGCGTCGCCTGCGGCCCCACATTCTGGCCGCGCCGCAGATAGCGGAACGACTGCAAGGAAAGCGTCGTCAGGATTCGCGCGATACGGCCATTGCCGCAATGGTGCGCAATGAACAGCATTGCGCGGTCGACCGCGTCGGTATACACGAGCGACATCCGCTCCTCGGAGGGCACCATTTCCAGGGACGCGACGTAGCGGCCGAATTCCTCGAGCAGTGCCGCGTCGATGATCCGGCGAAATCCCAGGATCGCGAGCTCCAGCAGGGATCCGCGCAATTCGAAGATCTCGCGCAGGTCGTCGACATGCAGTGCACTTGCCACCGCGCCGCGCCGGCTCGTGATCGTGACGAGACCCACGTTTTCCAGCAGTCGCAGGGCGTCGCGAATCGGCCCGCGGCTCACGCGAAATTCCTTCGACAGCCCTTCCTCGCCGATGCGGTTGCCGGGTGCGAATTCCTCGCGCAGGATGCGTTCGGCCAATGCCACGCCGATCTGTTCAGGCAGCGTCCATGCCATTGCTTCACGGCCCATCAGAAGGCGGCTCGCGACCAATCCTTCGGGGATGACGAACTCCGTCTTGCTCGTTCCGGCAGGCAGGCGGACCGGAGTCATGCGCTTGCGTTCATGCGCCGGTCGGTATCGCGGCGCGTGTCTCTTCGATCCGCTCGCGCACCGTGAGTTCGAAATGGGCGAGCACCTGCTCGGCATTGCGGCTCGCCACGATCTTCAGGGATTCGTTCCAGCGGTTCACGAGGTGGCGTCGCTGCTTCACGGTCCGTGCGCTCAAGCCGACGTAGCGCAGCATCTGCAGGGAAAGGTGGGACATGGCGCGAGAGATCCGCCGGTTGCCCCCCTGCATGGCGACAAACAACAGGCAGCGATCGGAAAGCTCGATGAATTCGAAGCTGCGATCGTCGTACGGCACGAGTTCGGTCATCAGCGCGATGTACTGCTCGAGCAGATCGTTGTCCTGGCGCGTGTGGCGCGCCACGTAGTGCGGGACGAATGTGCGCGCAAGCGTTCCCCGGTACTCGACGAGTTCGTCGAAATCCTGGGCGCTGATCTGCGAAACATAGGCGCTGCGATGCGAGGACGATTCCACGAGACCGGCGTGCTCGAGCATCGACAGCGCTTCACTCACCGGCGCCTTGCTGACGTTGAATTCCTCGGACAGCAACTGCTCGCGAATCCGCTCGCCCGGTCCCAGCTTGTGCTCGATGACACGTTCGGCCACGGCGATCGCGACCTGGTCGCGAATCGAAAGCGTCGGCGGCACGTCGCCACAAAACAGTCGATAGGCGGCGGCGCCCGAGCGGATTTGCGGGGAGTAGATCAGTGTCCCGGGCGGAGCCGGGCGCGGCGTGAAGGCAGGGTTTTGCGTGGACACGAGCATCGATCTACCGGGCACAGCCACCGGACGCCTTACGTGTTCAGAGGTGGTCAATTCCGGAAAACATTACTTTGTTAACAATGAAACATACGTTGCTTCAATAACCATGTCAATGGCCCAGCGAAAGGGTATTGCGTCAGATTTGATTATTTTTCCTTGTCTAATTCATATCTTACAAAAAAGTAATGCAAACGCTTGCAATTCCCACTTGACATGATTTATCTGATTATTGATAATATTTTGTCAACAAGATTGTTAACAATATGAAAGTCGAGATCGAAGCTCCCCGCTATCTGCGCGACCCCATGGGTGCGGTCGTTTCCCTCGGTGCCGTGCGCGACCAGGCGCTCAACGGCGATTGGCGCCTGCGCGTCGAATTGCATCGGCTGGGCTGGGTAGGAAGCCCGTTGGAAGCGCGGTCCGCGCAGAACCGCATCGCCCACCTCTACGCGACGATCGGCAATGCCGACGCTTCGCGCGCCATCTGTTTTTGCCAGATCGGCATCCGCGAAGGTACGCCGGTCGAAGCGACGGCCGATTTCCTCGTGCGCGAGTTCCTCGATCGCGCGCAGGAGTGGGTGGGCTCGCGCGAAATCCTCGGCGAGGCCGCAGTCGCGGTGAGCACGCAGATCGAATCGAGCGACACGTCGCATTTTTCATTTCGCCTGCGAGTCGACGCGGATCGGCGCCGCCATTACAGCGTGCCGCGGGTCTCCCCTGTGACGGAGTCGCCGTTCGCGCACGAGGCATATGTCGAAGTGCAGCTGCCCGACGGCGTAGTCCTGGGACTCAAAGTCCGCCAGGAAAACTGCGGCGAAGGCTGCGGCAAAGCCGAATCGAACTGAGAACCTCCTGAGTGCCGGACCTGCGCCCCGGGGCAAAATTGCCCCAGGGGGCACGGACCGGTATCATTTCGCCTTTCGGGGTGTGGCGCAGCCTGGTAGCGCACCTGCCTTGGGCGCAGGGGGTCGGAGGTTCGAATCCTCTCGCCCCGACCAGCTTTGTTGCGGCAAGTCCCCGTGCCCGGGGGTCTACTTCTGCCCGTAGCTCAGTTGGATAGAGCATCAGCCTTCTAAGCTGAGGGTCGCTGGTTCGAGTCCGGCCGGGCAGGCCAAATCAGTTATTGAGTGATCGCGACGCGGTGGCCGTAGCTCAACGGTAGAGTCCCGGATTGTGATTCCGGTTGTTGTGGGTTCGAATCCCATCGGCCACCCCAAACCGCTCGTCCGATAGTTCGACCCAAAGGCTTGCGCGCCGCACCAGTCGCTTCATAAGATCGAACGTCGTAGCAAACATTTGCTACGAATTCGTTCCATTTCGGGTCTCGAACGCGCCAGAATTCGCGTGGAGACAGCAATAAGAAGCGAGTTCATATGAATAACGAGATCGCGATCCTGATCGGGAACGCGCAGGTAGCATTGCAGGCGTGTCCGATCCGTCCGCATTGGGTTCTCGAAGGCAACCCCCAAGCCCGCAGTCACGTGCTCTCGTCCAGCGCGGATGGCACGGCAACGACCGTGATCTGGGATTGTTCCGCGGGTCGATTCAAATGGAACTACGGCGTCGACGAAACCATCTACTTCATCGAGGGTTCGGTCACGATTCGCGACCAGGCCGGCGTGGACCATCAACTCAAGGCCGGCGATACGGTGTTCTTCCCGGCGGGATCGAGTGCCGAGTGGACCGTCGAAAAGTACATCCGCAAGGTCGCCTTCCTGCGCACTCCGCTGCCCTGGCAGGTACAGTTGTTGCGCAAGGCATACAAGAGCGTCAAGCGCGTGCTCGGCAAAGGTGGCCCTTCGGGCAGCCCGGCGGATATGTTGGGACAAGTTCGCAATATTCCGGGCGAAACCTCCGTCTGAGTCGCCGTACCCTGCGGCGCGCGCCCAAGGCGGGCATGTGAGTTCCTTCGTCCCGAAGGAATTGATACTTGTCGGCGAAACCGTCCGCCTGGAAATTCTTGAGCCGCGCCACTGCGCCGGTCTGCTCGCCGCGGCGCAAGGCGACCCCGAACTCTATCGCTGGACTTTCATTCCTCGAACCGGGCAGGAAGCGCAGGCGTACGTCGACACGGCCCGCAAATGGCACCGCGAAGGCACCGCATTGCCCTTCGCGACCGTACGCAAAGCCGACGGCGTCGTGATCGGGTCGACGCGAATCTTCCAGATCGAGCGCTGGCCGCGCGACGCAGCGTGTCCTGCCCCCGGTGACGTCGACGGCTGCGAGATCGGCTATACGTGGCTCACGCAGGGGGCGGTCCGCACGGCGGCCAATACGGAATCCAAGCTCTTGTTGCTCGCGCACGCCTTTGAGGTTTTGCGTGCCCAGAGGGTCTGCCTGCATACGGACGCGCGCAATGAGCGTTCGCGCGCGGCCATCGAGCGCATCGGGGGCCAATTTGAAGGCATCCTGCGTGCCCACCGCCCCGCTGTCGATGGCGGCCCACGCAATTCCGCGCGTTATTCCATACTGGCCAGTGAGTGGCCCGACTGCAAGCGGAAATTGCTGTCCAGGCTGCAGGGCTGAACAGCAAAAAAAAGACCGCGCACCAAGGTGCGCGGCCTTTACGCACGGTCCAGCCTACTGCGCAGGTGGTTGGAATTGCGGGTCGCCCATTTGCCAAAGCGCAAACGACCACATGTCAGCCGTCAGGTTTTCGCGCTGCGAGCTCGTCGAGCCGATGCCGTGTCCGGCGTCGTAGTCGACACGCAACAGCACCGGTCGCTTGCTGGAAGTGGCTGCCTGTACCCGAGCGGCCATCTTGGCCATGTGCCAGGGTGCGACGCGCGGATCGTTTGCGCCGGTGACGAAGAGAATGGCGGGATACGGCGCACCGTCGCGCACATGCTCGTACGCCGCCATGGAGTACAGGCCGTGGAATCCTTCCTCCGTCTTCGTGCTCCCGAACTCGACCACGTTCGGCGGCCCGTTGGGTTCGGTCTCGAAGCGCAGGGCGTCCGACATCCCGACGCGATCCATGATCGCGGTGAACAGGTCGGGCCGGTATTCGAATGCGCCACCCACGGTGATCCCGCCGGCGCTTCCTCCGGTGCCCCCGAGCGTCTTGGGCGAGGCGTAGTGCATGTCGACGAGATACTGGCCGCAGGCGATGAAATCGAAAATCGTGTTGGTCTTCGTCAGCTTCTGCGCCGCCTTGTGCCACGCCTCGCCATACTCGCCACCACCGCGCAGGTGGGCAACGGCATAGACGCCACCGCGTTCGAGCCAGGCTACGACCATCGGATCGAATCGGGATTCGAGCGAAAGGCCATAGCTGCCGTAGCCGTCGAGAATCGTGGGATGACTGCCGTCCAGGACAATCCCCTTGCGATAGATGATCGACAGGGGTATGCGCGTGCCGTCGTAGCTCACCGCCATGACTTCCTTGGATTCAAGCCCGGACGTATCGATCTTCGACGGCAGGATCAGCCCGGTATCGGCCGACTGATCGGAGGCGGGGTCATAGTGCACGACCATTGCTGCGTGCACCCAGCTTTGCATGTTGAAGAGTGCTCCCGCCTCGTGGGAATCGGTGACGGGTCCGTACACGTTGCCCTCGAAAGGCAGCGGGATCGCGTGCTGGTCCTTGCCGTCCGCAGAGACGCGCAGCAGATGGGAAACCGCGCCATCGCGCTCGCGCAGATAGATTCCATCCTTGGCCACCGAGAAATTGGTGATGACGGCCGGCCCTTCCGCAACGACGACCTTGGCCTTGTGCAATTCCGGATTGGCAAAGGGTACGCTCAGCAGGCGAAAGTGCGATGCATCCTTCTGCGAGAGAAACAAAAGATGGTCTCCAACGGGCTCGAACTGCGTGACACCGTCGTCGACGCTTGCAAGCTTGCGCCAGGGCGTATCGCTTCCCGTCACCTTGGCCAGCGGCGCGATGTAGACGGTCGACGGGTTCGCGTCCATGTTGTGGTTGGCAACCGCGACCGCGTATTTGCCATCTGCAGCCAGCACGATGTAGGTTCCCTGGCCTTCCGGAACATCCAGGTGCTTGGAAACACCGCGTCCGAACACGACGACGTCGCCCTCGCCATCCTCGTGTTTGCCCAAGGCATGCAGATACGTACGCCCGTTGTATTTCGTCTCGGAGGCCGGTGTGTCCGGCCCGGGTTTGTTGTAGCGCAGGTAGAAGAAGGATTTGTTGTCCGGGCGCCAGGCCACGACGCTGTTGGAACTGCGATCGATATGTTCGGCCAGATCCTTGCCGGAGGCCACTTCGAGCACATGCAGGACGCTTTCCTCCGAGCCACCCTTGGAAAGGCCGTAGGCAAGCAGCTTGCCATCCCACGAGGGCGTATAGAAATCCAGCGCGTAATGCGTACTGGTCCCTTGTCCGAGGGCGGACGGGTCGATGAGCAGGTGCTCGTCGCCGGCCAATCCGTCGCGGTAGTACAGCTTGGGCATCGGTGCTCCCGGCACGACGACGAGATGGAAGTAGCGCTGGCCGCGCTGTACGAAACCTCCGCGCCGGGTATCGGCATTGCTCAATTCATGAATGCGATCGACCAGCGCCTTGCGCCCCGGCAACGCGTCGAGCGTGCCGCGCGTGTAGTCGGCCTGCGCCTTCATCCACGCTTGCACGTCCGGATCCTTCAGGTTTTCCATGTACCGGTAGTTGTCGACAACCTCCGTGCCGAAATAGTTGTCGACGACGGGCTTCACGGGTGCCACGGGCGGAAGGTCGCGCGCCGCGAGAGAATGGCAGGCAAGCGCTGCCATGACAAACAGCCCGGTGCGACCGGAAATGGCGGGAATACGAAGCATCGGAAACTCCTCCCATTTTTGGATGCGCGGGAGTCTACGCTTTCACGTCTGCCGAAAATGGCGGAATGACTTTCGGTGTGGGTTTTACGCGGAAATTTCCAGGAGCGAAAATATGAGGCGGATGAGTCCGGGCCTGGCGCCAGGCGTGACGTTCCTTGTGCTGTTCCTTCCCGCGCTTTTCGCACGCGCGTGGGCATGGGGATCGGAAGGTCATTCGATCGTCGCGGAAATCGCGCAGCACCGATTGACGCCGGCGTCGACGCGCGCGGTGGCCGATCTCCTGGGCACGAATGTGTCCCTCGCATCGATTGCCAGTTGGGCGGACGATACCCGTAGCGAACACCCGGAGACGACCAACTGGCATTTCGTCGACATACCCCTGGCTGCAAGCAACTATGAGGAGGCACGCGACTGCCCGGCAAATCCGGAGCGGGGCGATTGCATCGTCAAGGAGCTCGAGCGCGCAAAGCGGCAGATCCGCTGTGCGCCGACGACAAACGAGCGGGGCGTTGCGCTGCGCCTCGCGGTTCATTTTGTGGGCGACATCCACCAACCCTTGCACACGGTTGGCGACGGGCGAGGCGGCAATCAATTCCAGGTGCACGGCGCGATCCGCGGCGCAACGTGCCGCAGTCATTGCGAGATGGCGCCCGATATCACGAACCTCCATGCATTGTGGGACACGGGCCTCATCCGTCGCACGGTCTGGGACTGGGGCGCCTACGTGCGAAAACTCGAGGATGGTCGCTTGAAATCCGATGACGCACGGCCGTCCGCCACGGCAGGAGGCCCGCGCGACTGGGCGTTGCAGACGCATGAAGTCGCGCAGGAGATCTGGAACGATCGAGTGATCGGTCCCGATGGCGCAATCGACGATCGGTACTACGAGCGCGTGCTGCCTTTGCTTGACCAGCAACTCGCGCTGGCAGGCGTACGCCTTGCCCGCTTTCTCAACGAGGCGCTGGAGTTGCACGACTGTCCGGCGCCTTAGCCAACGCAGGCAAATGTGATGCAGCGGAACCAATGCGCGGCGGATCAAGGAACGGTTTTGCAGATAGATACCGGCACGGGCGCAATGACTCCGATCTTTACGGGAATGAATTCCCCTCACGGGTTAATTTTCGTATCGGATTGACCAGGGATTACCCTCGGTTTCCGATGAAAGGAGACCCGCGCGTTCCGTGGGTATTTCGGGGAAATCACGTTCGAGATACCCCCGCTTGGGAGCAGAATGAGAGACTGCAATATTCGGTGAGTACCGATGATGAAGTTGCTGATCGCGCTGGCGGCTGTCGGGTTTTGCGTGGAATCGCTTGCCGCCACCCGTGCCTTCGACCTGCCCGTGGGCTCGGGTGCGCATGACGTTGCTCCTGCTGTCGCGGCGGATGGACCGGTGTACTTCACGGCGCAGCGCGCCGGCAAATTGGGCATCCTGGATCCGCACGACGGCAAGGTCGAACTCGTCGACCTCGGTTCGGGCTCCGCGCCCCACGGTGTAATTGTCGGGCCCGACAAAGCGCCTTGGGTTACGGATGGCGGGCGCAACGCAATCGTGCGCGTCGATCCGCAAACGCACGAAGTGCGCAGCTGGCGGCTTCCTGCCGATGCCGACGATGCCAATCTGAATACGGCGAGCTTCGACAAGCTGGGCCGTATCTGGTTTACCGGGCAGTCCGGCTTTTACGGTCGCCTCGATCCGGCGAGCGGCGAAATGAAGGTCTGGAAGGCGCCGCGCGGACGCGGCCCCTACGGCATTACCACGACGCCCAACGGCGATATCTACTATGCCTCGCTTGCGGGCAACTACCTCGCGCGCGTGGACCTCGCAACGGGCGACGCGAAGGTTATCGAACCCCCGACCACGCACCAGGGGGCGCGACGCGTCAGCGCCGATGCACGGGGGCGCTTGTGGGTGAGCTATTGGAATACCGGGCAGGTGGGTTGCTTCGACCCCGCTACAGGCACGTGGCAGGAGTGGAAGCTGCCAGGCTCGGCGCATGCCTACGCGATTTGGGTCGATGAGCACGACCGCGTGTGGCTGAGCGATTGGACCGCCAACGCGCTGGTGCGCTTTGATCCGGCAAGTCGGCATTTCGACACCTTCCAATTGGACGGCGCCGACGCAGCGGTGCGCCAGCTTGCGGGAAGGGCCGGAGAAGTCTGGGGGGCCGAGTCGGCGCGCGATCGCATCGTCATGCAATCGACCCAATAACGCCCAAATCCCCCCTTGGTTTTGCCACCTAGGGTTTCCCCTAGGCGCGCAGTTTCTGACCTCGGTCAAGAAATTCCTGCAATTGGGCTCCGCGTTGGGGCGCTTCGTCCAAGTGGACGAAATTTCCCCTGATTTCGCCCGATCGCCGCCACCGTGCAGTTGCAATATCGTCCGATGGAAAAAGGGCAATTGTTCCCGGGAGGGGCAAATGTCCGGAGACTCTTTGCGCGGCAAATCGGAAATGGACATGCGGGTCCCTGGTCACGGGAATCACGAAGGCGCCTACGGTGCAGTGGGCTCACTGCTCAAGCAGGCCATTGGCGAGCCCGTCGCAGTCGAAGGCGACGCGCTGTTCCAGGGGATATTCGAGAACGCCGGTGATGTGATCTTCCTGGTTGCCCGCGACGGCAGTTTCACGTCCTTCAGTTCCTCATTGTTGGCCGTAACGGGTTGGGAGGTCTGCGAACTGGTCGGCCAGCCGTTCCTGCCGCTCGTGCATCCCGACGACGTCGCGCTTGCGCTCGACACCTTCGGCCGAGCTCTGGCGGGCGAGGCGACTCCGTTCGTTGCGATCCGTACGCGCCGCAAGACGGCCGGCTATGTCGAGTTCGAGATCGGCGTCACGCCGCTGTCGAATCACCCGACGGCTGCGCTGGTCGGTGTGGCGCGCGATGTCACGCTGCGCAATCAACAGCAACGCGAACTCGAATTCAAGAATGTCGTTCTCGCCACCCAGCAGGAGACGAGCCTGGATGGCATCCTGGTCGTCTCCGAAGGCGCGCGCGTGGTCTCGTGCAACCGTCAATTTCGCGAGATCTGGGGCATTCCCGAGGAAATGATCCAGGCTGGCGACGACTGTCCCGTGCTCGAAGCGTGCGCGGCACAGGTTGTCGATGAGGAGCAATTCCGCCGCAAGGTCGCGTTCCTCTACGACCACAGCGAGGATCGCAGCCGCGATGAAATCCGCCTGAAGGACGGACGCATCATCGAGCGCTATTCCGCTTGCATGGTCGGTGCGGCCGGTGAGCGCTTCGGCCGGGTCTGGTATTTCCGCGACATCACCGACCAGCTGCATACCACCTACGCCTTGCGACGCGCCAATCGCGCCTTGCGCGTATTGAGCGGCGTGAACCAGGCGCTGGTGCGCGAGGAGGGCGAAGAGGCTTTGCTCCTGGCCGTTTGCCGGGTCCTGGTCGATGTCGGCGGTTACAAGCTCGCGTGGATCGGTTCGGTCGAGCACGACGAGTTCCGGTCGATCCAGCCACGCGCGCAGTTCGGCCTGGACGGTGGGTTCGCCAATGGCTTGCAGGTCAGCTGGGCGGACAACGAACAGGGACGCGGGCCTTCCGGTGCCGCCGTGCGCACGGGGCTCGTGCAGATATGCCGCGACATCCTGATGGACCAGCAGATGGCGCCCTGGCGGGAGCGCGCCGTTCGCCGTGGCCTGGCCTCCTCGATTGCGTTGCCGCTGGGCGAGAAGGACAACGTATTTGCGGTGATCTCGATCTACGCAGTCGAGCCCGACGCTTTCGATACGGAAGAGTGCGCCTTGCTCCAGGAGCTGGCCAACGACCTGACCCTCGGCATCCTGAGACATCGCCTGCGTGTCGAGCACCAGCGCGCGGAGGAGCGGGCCGAGCGCCTGGCGAATTTCGACACCCTGACCGACCTGCCCAACGCCGCGGGCCTGACAAGTCACCTGCAAGGCGCCCTGCAGCTCGCCAGCGCGTCGGCGCAGCAGCTGTTCCTGATGAACCTGCAGGTGGACCGCTTCAGCGATATCCAGGACGCGGTCGGCATCGCGGGGGCGAGCGATCTGCTTGCAACCATCGCGTCGCGCCTGGGCGAGGTTGCCGGAGACTGTTTCCTGGCGCGCATCGGGGGCGAATCCTTTGCGCTGGTGCCGAATGCCTGCGACGCCGTCCAGGCGCGCGGCGTGGCCGAGCGCGTGCTTGCCGTCTGGCACCAGCCATTCGAGCACATGGGCATTTCGATCGATTTGCAGGCCACGATCGGTGCGGCCGTGTATCCCCTGCATGGCACCGACGCCGACACCTTGCTCGCGCGTAGCGCGATTGCCGTGCGCAATGCACGCGAAGCCGGACTCGACTACGGCCTCTATAGCGGTCGCAGCGACACGGAGAGTCCGGAGCGCCTTGCCCTGCTGGCCGAGCTGCGCCAGTCGATCAAGTCCGATGGGCTGCTTCTGCACTACCAACCCAAGATCTCCTCGCAGACGGGCGAAATCTGCGGCGTCGAGGCGCTGGTGCGCTGGCGTCATCCGGAACGCGGCATGGTGCCGCCCGGCGATTTCATCCCGCTGGCCGAGCGCACGGGCCTCATCAAGCCGATTACGTATTGGGTACTGGATGCCGCCTTGCGCTGCATCGCGCAGTGGCGTGCCGCCGGAATCGAGATCCCGATCGCCGTCAACGTCTCGGCCATCAACCTGCGTGACCCGGAATTTCTCGATCGCGTCATCGAACTCGGACGACAGTGGCCCGACGAATTGCGCCTGCTCGCTTTCGAATTGACGGAAACCGCGCTGATGTCCGATCCGGCGCGTGCCCATGAAATGCTGTCACGCATTGGTGCCCTGGGGGTACGCGTATTCATCGACGACTTCGGTACGGGATACTCCTCCTTGAGCTACATCGCGACGCTGCCGATCCATGCGCTCAAGATCGATCGCTCCTTCGTCGAGAAAATGACGATGCAGGCCGAGCATCGCGCCGTCGTTGCCGCGACGATTTCGCTGGCGCATTCGCTGGGCCTCAAAGTCGTCGCCGAAGGAATCGAAACCGACGAACAGCTCGACTTGCTGATCCGGCAGGGTTGCGACGAGATCCAGGGGTATTACTTCAGCCACCCGCTGCCGGCCGAGGATTTCCTGCGCTGGCGCGCCCAGTTCGCGTGGCGCCCCGAAGCGATCGCGGGACGGCAAAGCCGCTGACTTTGCGCGGCCGCGCGAAACGCGGCACTATTGCCGCTCCGTGAGCAAAGCATTCGTCAAGGAATCGACCGAGGACGACGACGAGCTGCCCGATGGCCCGTCCTTGCCGCCCGGCACCAAGAACTACCTGACCCTGGGTGGCTACCGGCGCATGCGCGCCGAACTCGACAGCCTCGTCAAATCCGAGCGCCCCCAGGTGGTGCAAACCGTTTCCTGGGCCGCGTCCAATGGTGATCGTTCCGAGAATGGCGACTATATCTACGGCAAGAAGCGCCTGCGCGAAATCGACCGGCGCATCCGCTTCTTGATGAAACGACTGGATGTCGCCGAGGTTGTCGATCCGTCCCAGCGCGGGGAAAGCGACCAGGCCTTCTTCGGCGCGACGGTGGTGTATGCGAACGGGGAAGGCGAGACGAACCAGGTGACCATCGTCGGCGTCGATGAAGTCGATCCCAAGCGCCGGCGCGTAAGCTGGATCTCCCCGATCGCACGCGCGATCCTGAAGGCGCGCGAAGGAGACTTGGTGCAATTCCAGACACCCTCGGGCCTCGAGCGCATCGAAATCCTCGAGGTGCGCTACGAGAGTTCGGAGGACGTTTCTTCGGGGGGAATTTCGGCGGATTGAGCCCTTGCGGCAAGGCGCGTGCGCGCAACGCGCAGCACCTGCTTGATCCTGCGCAAGGAACGCACGACGCGCGCCAGGTGGCGCCGGTCCCGCACCTGAATCTTGAAATGGATCGTGACTTCGCGCGAATCCTCGTCTTCGATGTTCACGCTCAGGATGTTGGATTCGGCCTCCGCCACCGCAACGGCCACGTAGCCCAGCACGCCGCGTTCGTTGCGCGCGCGCACGTCCATGTTCGCGGCATACAGGCCCGCCGGCTCGTCGGCCCATTGCAGGTCGAGCCAGCGGTCGGGGTCGGCACGCCGGGCACGTTGCGCGTGCTGACAGTCCGACTGGTGCACGACCAGGCCCAGGTCGCGGCGCAGTTGGCCGACGATGTCATCGCCCGGGATCGGCGTGCAGCAGCTCGCCATCTGCAGGGCCATGCCTTCGGTTCCCTGGATCTGCACCTGGGCGGCAGGCGCATGATCGGAGCCTTGGTGGGTGTCGCTGTCCGGCGCATGCGCTGCACGCGACTGGATGAGGCTCAGCTGGCGCGCGAGCACGGCGGCCAGCCTGCGCCCGAGGCCGACGTCGGCGAGCAGTTCATCCTTGTCGCGCGCTTGCGCCTCGCGCAGCAGTTCGGTCCACGCTTCCTCGCTCGCGTCCGCAACGTTGAAGGAGAACTGCGCGGCCGCCTGGGCGAGCAGTCGGTTGCCCAGTTCGACCGATTCCTGGCGTTTCATCGTGCGCAGGTAATGGCGGATCTCCGCGCGCGCACGGCCGCTGCGCACGAAACCCAGCCATGCGGGATTCGGGCGCGCCACCGGACCCGTCACGATTTCCACGACGTCGCCATTGCGCAACTCCGTGCGCAAGGGCTGGATTTCGCCGTTGATGCGCGCGGCAATGCACTTGTTGCCGACGTCGGTGTGGATGGAATAGGCGAAGTCCACCGGTGTCGATCCGCGCGAGAGCGAGACGATCTTGCCTTTGGGTGTGAAGATGTAGACCTTGTCGGGGAACAGGTCGACCTTGATGGTGTCGAGGAACTCGGCGGAGTCGCCCGTCTGTTGCTGGATCTCGATGAGCGACTGCAGCCATTGGTGCGTGCGCGATTGCATGTCCGAGAGGCTCTGCGCGTCGTCCTTGTACAGCCAATGCGCCGCCACACCCGATTCGGCAACGCGATTCATCTCGCGCGTGCGCAACTGGAATTCCACCGGCTGGCCGAAGGGTCCGATCAAGGTCGTATGCAGGGACTGATAGCCGTTGACCTTCGGGATGGCGATGTAGTCCTTGAACTTGCCGGGAACAGGCTTGTACAGGCTGTGCAGCACGCCGAGCGCCAGATAACAGTCAGGCGTCGAATTCAGGACGATGCGAAAGCCGTAGATGTCGAGCACCTCGGAGAAGGACAGGTGCTTTTCGAGCATCTTGCGGTAGATGCCAAAGAGGGTCTTTTCGCGCCCGAAGATCTCGGCCTTGATCTTGCTGCGCGCCAGCGCGTTTTGCACCGCCACGTGGATCTTCTTGAGAACCTCGCGCCGATTGCCGCGCACGGTGAGCACGGCCGCCTCGAGCACGCGATGGCGCATCGGATAGAGCAGGGCGAAGCAGGCTTCCTGCAATTCGCGGTAGATCTCGTTCAAGCCGAGGCGATGCGCGATCGGGGCGTAGATGTCGAGCGTCTCGCGCGAGATGCGCTTCTGGCGCTCGCGATCCATGTGCACCAGCGTGCGCACGTTGTGCAGGCGATCGGCCAGCTTGATGAGGATCACTCGCACGTCGCGCGCCATCGCAAGCAGCATCTTGCGAAAGCTCTCGGCCTGCGCTTGCGCATTGCTCGCGAAATTGAGGCGATCGAGCTTGGACACGCCATCGACCAGCTCGGCCACCGCCGGACCGAACTGCTCCGCGAGGTCCTGCTTGGAAGTCCCGGAGTCCTCCATCACGTCGTGCAGCAGCGCAGCCTGAACGGCAACCACGTCCAGGCGCCAATGCGCGAGGATCTTCGCGACCGCAACGGGGTGCGTGATGTACGGCTCGCCGCTCTTGCGGAATTGTCCAAGATGCGCCGCGTCGGAAAACCGGAATGCGGCCTTGACCTTCGCGATGTCGCCGGAAGACATGTAGACCTTCAGGCGGTCGGTCAGATCCGCGATGCTGACCACCTGGCGATCCGGCGCCGGTGCTTCGACTTTCTGTTCGCGCTCCGTGCGCCAGACGGCACTGCGCGCCTTGCGCAGTGCTTGCGCAGCGCGGCGCGCAAAGCCTGGTGGCTTCGCGACCGACGGGATTTCGACCGGTACGAGCGGGGCGGCTGGATCCGCGGGCGTCGACATAAGCGCTACGCTAGCGCGCCGACGCAGGCGGGGCAAACGGCATTACGGCAACAATTACGGCCAGGATCCCAGCGGGGAATCCTGCGGGAATACCAACGGGAATCGCTGCAGGCAATAACGCAGCGGGACCATCGATCGCTCAGGTCGGTACCTTGCGCAGCATTTCGATGCCGACTTTTTGCGCGGCGATTTCGCGCAAGGCGGCGACAGCGGGCTTGTCCTTGGTGTCGATCTTGGGCGCATGGCCCTGCGTCAGTTGACGCGCGCGGTATGCTGCAGCGAGAACCAACTGGAAGCGGTTCGGAATCTGCTTCAGGCAATCTTCAACGGTAATGCGTGCCATCGGAGGAAATCCATTCGAAATGGTACGTGGTCCGGCAGGTGTCGATCACCGCGATCCGCCGCGGCAATCTGGCGCAGGAATCCGCCGCAGGAATCTGCCGCAGGAATCTGCCGCAGTAATCTGAACAAAAGCGCCGGAAAAAGTGGGAACGCCATTATACCGTGACCACCCTTTCGGACGGTCCGTGCGTCCATAATCGCGGGCTCTGCGACGATTCTATGTGTCGAGATGTAAAGTCCAGCCCGCTTTCGTCAACGATTGGAATTTATGAAGCGTTCGGTCCTTACCCGCCGCCCGGGTTTCGCGTTGCTGGGCGTTTTTTCCAAAGGAGACCGTCTCGTGAAACGGCTACTCGCGCTACCGCTGATCGTGTGCACCACTGCATGCGTGGTACGGCCGGTGTATTCCGACCCGCCGCCACCGCCGCCGCAGTACATTCCACCGCCGCCACCGCCGCCACCGCCGCAGTACATTCCACCGCCGCCGCCTCCGCCGCCGCCGGCGCAATACCTTCCTCCGCCGCCCCCGCCGCCGGATGCGTATGACCAGCCGACGGACGAGAACTATTCGCCGCCCCCGCCCGATCCCGTCGTGAGCGTCTATGTCGATCCTCCGACCGTGGAGCCCGACCCGATCGGCGTGCCCTGGGCGCCACCACCGATGATGGTCGATGACCCGGGACCGATGCCGTATCCGGGCTATTACTGGACCGGCGGTTATTGGGGTTGGGATGGCCAGTGGGTGTGGGTGCACGGCCGCTGGCTGGGGGCGCCGACGCCCGGCTACATGTGGACGCAGCCCTATTACGAGCATCGCGACGGCGTGGTCGTGTTCATCCCCGGCTACTGGCGCGCGCCCAGCGCGGTATTCGTCGCGCCGGCGGTCGGCGTCGCAGTCGTGATGGTGACGGCGCGTCCCGGCATCGTCATGGGCCCGCGGCCGATCGGACCCAACGGCTGCTTCGTGCCGCCGCCGCCCGGATCGCGCGCGGGGCTGATCGTGCCTGCACCGATCGGTACGGCACCAGCCGTCGTCGTCGGTGCGCCGCCGGTTGTTGCCGTCGGGATGCACGTGACGGTCGGCGTGAACGCGACCATGCATATCGATGCGCCTGCCGGCGCCATGGCGAACGGTCGCGCATTCACCGGCAATCCGCCGGCTGCTGCCCACCTCGCAGCAGCGCAAACGCCGGTCGTGCGTGTCGCTGCGCCTGCGCCCGCAAGCCAGACGCCGATCCACACGTTCAGTCCGCGCCAGGGGTTCTCCCGTCTGCCACCGGCCCGGCCGGTGCAGGCTGTCGTCAGCCAGCCTGCGCAACTGCAGCGTAGCGCGCCTGCGTCGCAGGGCCGGCCCGCGAACACGCCCGCGCCCGAGTTCAACGAGCGCAATACGAACGTGCAGCGCTTACAGGAATCGCGACCCAACACCCCGCAAGGGCAGCCGCAGTCGAGGCCGCAGCCCCAGGCACAGCCGCAGCAGCAACAACAGCAGCAGCACCCGCCCGCGCAAAACAACGCGAATCAGCCGCGCCCGAATAACAACGGGCAGGCCGGGCAGCCCGGGCAGCAACATCAGGGCGGCCAGCAAAAGCAGCAAAAGCCAAAACCCAAGGAAGGTGAACATCCGCCCGAACGCGAGCGCCACGAGTAGGCGCCGCACAAAAAAGGCCTGCGCGAGCAGGCCTTTTTCATTTCCGGGTGCTAGTCCTGCGGTATGCCGAGTTGGGCGAACAGATCGTGATTGCGCGCGGCTTGCGCCGCAAAACGCAGACGCGTCGCCGTGACGACCGCGGTAAGTTCGGCCAACGCGGCGTCGAAGTCGCGATTGACGATGATGTAATCGAATTCGGGCGCGCGGGCGATCTCGCTGCCTGCTGCCAGCAGGCGCCGCTTGATCACAGAAGGACTGTCTTGTCCGCGCTTTTGCAGGCGCTCGTCCAACGCGTCGAACGATGGCGGCAGGATGAAGATGCCCACGGCCCCGGGGAAATGCAGGCGCACCTGGCGCGCTCCCTGCCAGTCGATCTCCAGCAGTACGTCGACATTCGCCTGCAGGCGCGATTCGATTTCGCGCCACGAGGTTGCATAGAAATTGCCGTGCACTTCGGCACTTTCGAGGAACTCCCCCTGCGCCTTGCGCCGCTGGAACTCGGCGATGTCGACGAAGTGATATTCGCGACCGTTGCTTTCGCCGGAACGCGGCGGTCGCGTCGTGAAGGAGACCGAAAGCGCGATCGACGAATCCTTGGCAAGCAGCGCATTGACGAGGGAGGACTTTCCCGCGCCGGACGGCGCCACCACCATGAAGACCTGGCGGCCGGAGGATGCACCCGTGGCTGCGGACCCGGTGACCGGAGCAGGGTTTGCTGGAGTCGGACTCATTCGAGGTTTTGTACCTGTTCGCGCATTTGTTCGATGAATAACTTGAGTTCCACCGCGGCACCGGTGGTTTCCACCACGCTCGCCTTCGAGGCGATCGTATTGGATTCGCGATTGAGCTCCTGCATGAGGAAGTCCAACCGCCTTCCGACGGCACCGCCCTTGTCCAGGACGCGGCGCACCTCGGTGACGTGCGTCGACAGGCGGTCCATCTCCTCGGCAACGTCCGAGCGGCTGCCCTGCAAAGTCACCTCCTGGCGGACGCGCTCGTTGATCTCCTCGCGCGTGAGGCCGCCGGGGTTCACCGAAGCGCCCAGCGAATTGCCCAGGGCCTGCGTGATGCGTTCGTTCATCCGTCGCTCGGTCTCGGAGAGGATGCGCGGCATGTTTGCGCGCAGGCGGCCGACAATGGTCTCGATGCCGGAGCAGCGTTCGCGCAGCGCGGTTGCCAGCGAGGCTCCTTCACGCGTACGCGATTGTTGCAAGCCCTGGAGCGCGCGATCGAGGGCATCGAGCAGGCTCTCGCGCCAGGCGTCGGGCTCCCCCGACTCCGACTCGATGACGCCCGGCCAGCGCAGGATTTCCCCGATCCCCATGGGCGTGGCTTGCGGCAGGGCTTTTTGCACTTGATGCGCCAATTCGGCGATCTGGCCGAGGACCGTCGCGTTGACACGCGTTCCCGCGGCTGCGGCATCGCGTGTGACCGATACGCGACAGTCCAGCTTTCCTCGCGACACGGCGGCGCCGATGCGTTCGCGTACCTGGGCTTCGGCAAAGCGCAATTCTTCCGGAAGCCGCAAAGAGACCTCCAAGAACCGGCCATTTACGGACTTCAATTCGACGGTGATGGAACCAAACTTGGTAGTCTGGATCGCATCCGCGAAGCCGGTCATGCTGGCGACATCAGCCATATGTGTATCCTCGTGCCCTGACCGCTGCATCGAGCGCAAACCCGACCGAAACCAGGATCTTTTTCACGACCTATGGCGGCTCAGAATAACGCTTCCTTGCCGGAAGGAATGCAAGTCGGCTCGTATCGGATTGTAAAGAAGATATCGAGCGGCGGATTCTCCATCGTCTATTTGGCGCAGGACGAGAACGGCAATTCGGTCGCGATCAAGGAATACATGCCCGCCGCGCTCGCGCAACGCAAGCCTGGTGAATATTCGCCGTACATCACGCCCGAAAACCTCAATACCTATCGCATCGGCCTGAAGTGCTTTTTCGAGGAGGGGCGCGCGCTCGCCGCGATCTACCACCCGAACATCGTGCGCGTGCTCAATTTCTTCCGCGCGAACGAGACCGTCTACATGGTCATGCACTACGAGTCGGGCCGTTCGTTGCAGGAACACGTGCTGCGCAACCGCAGCAAGGACCAGAAGGACGTGCTTTCCGAGCGCTTCATCCGGCGCGTGTTCGCGCAAGTGATGAACGGCCTGCGCGAAGTGCACAGCAACCGCCTGCTGCACCTGGACGTCAAGCCCGCCAACATCTACCTGCGCATGGATGGCGCGCCCATCCTGCTCGACTTCGGTGCGGCACGCCAGACCCTGCAGCGCGACATCAGCAAGACCTATCCGATGTACACGCCGGGTTTTGCGGCCCCGGAGCTCTACAAGCGCGATGCGGAACTCGGACCCTGGACCGATGTCTACAGCATCGGCGCATGCATCTACGCGTGCATGTCGGGCCTGCCCCCGCAGGAATCCGACCAGCGGCTCAAGGATGACAAGATGCCCCAGGCCTTGCGTTCGTTCCGCGGTTTGTATTCGGCACAGCTCATTTCCATGGTCGAGCGCTGCCTCAAGTTGAACTCGCTCGAGCGTCCGCAATCGGTGTACGCTGTTCAGAAGGAACTGATCAACAACGTGCCGGAGAGTCCCGAGTTTTCGTTCCTGGAGCGCACCGGTGCACGCGTGCGCCACCTGCAGGAGCGCATGGCGCGGTTCGCAAAAGACCACAACATCACCTGGTTCTGAGGCACCGTGCGGTTTTCGATCTACCAGGAAAGCAAGAAAGGCGGCCGCAAGGTCAATCAGGATCGCATGGGGTATTTGTATACCCGCGATTCCCTGATGATGATGGTCGCCGACGGCATGGGCGGCCATGCGCGCGGCGAGGTCGCTTCCCAACTCACGATGCAGACCGTGGCCGCCGTGTACCAGCGGATGGCCAAGCCTTTGCTTGCCGACCCGGCACGCTTTCTCGATGAGGCAATCCATGCCTCGCACCGCGAATTGCACCGCTACCGTGCCGAGCAGGGGCTTCCCGAAGCGCCGCGCACGACCATCGTCATTTGCGTCGTGCAGCGCGGTGTCGCCACCTGGGCACATGCGGGCGATTCGCGCCTGTACCTGATCCGCAACGGCGCAATCGCGGGCCGCACGCTGGATCATTCCCGGGTCCACCACCTCGTCTCGTCGGGGCTGATCCGGCCGGAAGATGCGAAGGACCACCCGGAGCGCAACCGCATCTTCAATTGCCTGGGTGCGTTTGTCGCGCCGGTCGTCGAAGTCAGCCATCCGACGGCCCTGCATAGCGGCGACGTGCTGCTGATATGCACGGATGGCCTGTGGGGCACCCTGAGCGATCTGCAGATCGTCGACGCTTTCTCGGACCGCACGGTGATGCGTGCCGTGCCCGACCTGGTGGACGCCGCGCTCGAGGCGGGCGGCCCGGAGGCGGACAACACCACGGCGCTGGCCATGGCCTGGGCAGGAGCCGAATCGCTCGACATGGTGCCACCCAGCGATGCGCCCGTTTCAACGCTTGTCGTTCCCGACGGCGCGGTCACGTCAACGGTGCAGATCCAGCGCTCCGGCGAGGATCCGGAACCGGCCTACACGGACGACCAGATCGACGAAGCCGTCAACGAAATCCAGAAGGCGATCCAGCGATCGGCCAAGCTCGTTCCGGACAAATGAGCGCACGCAAGGAAGGACGGGCTGCGGACCAGTTGCGCGGCGTCGAACTGGTGCGTGGCTATACCCGCCACGCGGAAGGCTCGGTTCTGGTTGCATTCGGGCAGACGCGCGTGCTGTGCACGGCTTCCATCGAGGATCGCGTACCAGGTTTCCTGCGTGGCAAAGGCCAGGGCTGGCTTACCGCGGAATACGGCATGCTGCCGCGTTCGACCAACACGCGCAGCGAGCGCGAATCGGTTCGCGGCAAGCAAAGCGGCCGCACGCAGGAAATCCAGCGACTGATCGGTCGCGCCCTGCGCTGTGTCGTCGACCTGGCGGCGATCGGTGAGCGCACGATCCACGTCGACTGCGACGTCCTGCAGGCGGACGGCGGGACGCGCACGGCCTCGATCACGGGTGCATTCGTGGCCGTCGTCGACGCGATGCGTTGGCTGCGCGATCGCAATCTTCTCGCGGCAAGTGTCGATTCCGGCGTCGCGAACGCGAAGGAGCCGCAATTGCCTGCGGGTGTGCGCTCGGCGGTCGCGGCCGTGTCGGTGGGCATTGTCGAAGGCCGGGCGCTGCTCGACCTCGATTACGAGGAGGATTCCTCCTGCGAGACCGACATGAACGTCGTCATGACGGGCGCGGGCGGCATCGTCGAGATACAAGGCACCGCCGAGGGCGAGGCTTTTTCGCGCGCGCAACTCGACGAGTTATTGGCGCTCGCACAGTCGGGCATCGCCCAGCTTCTCCAGGAGCAGCGCGCCGCGCTTGCGCGCGAACTGCCGGCGCAGTGAAAGCCGAACGGCGGCTCGTTCTTGCTTCCGATAACAAAGGCAAGCTCGCGGAGCTGCGGGCCTTGCTGGGACCTTCGGGCGTCGAGCTCGCAGCGCAGGGCGAGCTGGGCATCGAGGCCGCCCCCGAACCGTATGCGACGTTCGTCGAGAACGCGCTTGCCAAGGCGCGCCACGTCGCGCGCGCGAGCGGATTGCCTGCGCTCGCCGACGATTCGGGAATCTGCTGCCGGGCCCTGGGCGGCGCGCCGGGCGTGCTTTCGGCGCGCTATGCGGCGGCCGGCGACGCGCAGGGCAATTCCGACGATCGGCAAAACAACGCACGGTTGCTCGAACGCCTCAAGGGCATCACGGATCGCGCCGCACACTATTGCTGCTGGATCGTGGCCGTGCGCCATCCCCAGGATCCGGAACCGCTGCTCGCGGAGGGCCGATGGGAGGGCGAAATCCTGTCCGAGGCGCGTGGCCAGGGCGGATTCGGCTACGACCCGTATTTCTGGATTCCCGAGTTGCAATGCACCGCTGCGCAGCTTTCGGCCGATCGCAAGAATGCAGTGAGTCATCGCGGCATCGCCATGCGCAAGATGGCGGCCCTCCTGCAGGAGCGCTGGTCATGGTGAATGTGGCGATTGCGCAGCCCCTGCGCTTTGGCCCCATGCCTGTGCGCGGACGGATCCAACCGCCGCTCGCGCTCTACATCCACGTGCCCTGGTGCGTGCGCAAATGTCCCTATTGCGACTTCAACTCACATGCCGTGCCCGATGGCGAGGCCTTGCCCGAAGATCGATATGCGGCCGCGCTGTGTGCGGATCTCGAGTCGATGCTGGCGCAGGTATGGGGGCGTACCGTGCACAGCATCTTCCTCGGGGGCGGAACGCCGAGCCTGCTGCAAGGTGCGACGGTGGCGCGCATCCTGTCCGACGTGCGCGCGCGCCTGCCTCTTGCCAACGACTGCGAGATCACGCTCGAAGCCAACCCGGGCACGTTCGAGGCCGGTCGCTACGCCGATTTTCGCGCGGCGGGCGTCAACCGCCTTTCGATCGGCGTGCAATCCTTCGAGGACGCCAAGCTGCGCGCGCTGGGCCGCGTGCATGACAGCGTGCAGGCGACCCGCGCCATCGAAGAGGCTCGACGTTGCTTCGACAACTTCAACATCGACCTCATGATCGGGCTGCCCGGCCAGGATGTCGAGCAGGCGCGCGCCGACGTGGAGCGTGCAATCTCCTTTGCGCCGCCGCACCTGTCGATGTACCAGCTCACGCTCGAACCCAACACCGTGTTCCACAAGTTTCCGCCGCAACTGCCCGACGAGGAAACCGTTGACGCGATCCAGGAGGCGGTCGACACGCTCGCCGCGGGGGCGCGGTACGAGCACTACGAGATTTCCGCGTACGCGCAGCCGGGGCGTGCCGCGCGCCACAACGTGAATTATTGGAGCTTCGGCGACTACATCGGCATCGGCGCCGGCGCGCATGGCAAGATCTCGCTCGATGGGCGTGTGTTTCGCACGGAGCGCTACAAGATCCCTGCCTCCTATCTCGAGCATGCCGCACGCGGTGAATTCCTGGCAGCCGAGCGCACGCTCGACGCCAGCGAACTCGTATTCGAGTTCATGCTCAACGCCTTGCGCCTGCGCGCTGGCTTTGCACCGGCGCTGTTCGAGGATCGCACCGGTTTGCCCGCTTCGGCGTTGGAGCCGGGCCTGCAGCGTGCGCAGGAGCGCGGCCTGATCGAACGCGATGCATTGCGCATTCGCCCCACGACGCTCGGCTTGCGGTTCCTGAACGACCTGCAGGCGATCTTCCTCGCCTGAACCGTCGTTTCGCTGCGGCGCGCCCCCCGTGGGGCGCCCTTCATTACGCCAAATCCATGGAATACCCAAAATGGTGCACGTGTTCGCACGAAATTGGGATTTATGCTCCATAATTGTGCGTCCATGATCCTTCCGTCCATGTCCGCAATGGCCCTTAGAATCGTTTACGGCCATGCGGGGGCTCAAACCGGCGGCGGTCTTGTTTGCCTCGGTGTTTGGGCACATTTCCTGCTTGATCTTTATTCCGCCGGATTGGACGGGCCGCAGGCATCGCCGTGGGGCGAACAGAATTCATTGACGGAGGAGTTAGACGATGGCGTCGGCAAAAGACGTGTTGAAGCAGATCGCGGAAAACGAAGTGAAGTTCGTCGATTTGCGCTTTACCGATACGCGGGGCAAGGAGCAGCACGTCTCCGTTCCCGTCTCGGCGTTTGGCGAAGACAAGTTCACCGACGGTCATGCCTTCGACGGCTCGTCGATTGCGGGCTGGAAGGGCATCGAGGCCTCGGACATGCTGCTCATGCCCGATCCTGCGTCGTCCCGCATGGATCCATTCCGCGAGGAGAACACGCTGGTGCTGAGCTGCGATGTGCTCGAGCCGAGCACCGGCAAGGGTTACGAGCGCGACCCGCGCTCGCTCGCACGCCGCGCCGAGGCTTACCTGAAGTCCAGCGGCATCGGCGACACCGCATACTTCGGTCCGGAACCCGAATTCTTCATCTTCGATTCGGTGACCTGGAATGTCGACATGCAAGGCTCCTTCGTGAAGATCAAGTCGGAGGAGGCGCCCTGGTCCTCGGGTATCGATTACGAGCAAGGCAACCTTGCGCATCGCGCGCCCATCAAGGGTGGCTACTTCCCCGTGCCGCCGATGGATTCGCTGCAGGACATCCGCTCCGAGATCTCGCTGCTGCTCGAGCAGCAGGGCGTGCCGGTCGAAGTGCATCACCACGAAGTCGCCGCGCCGGGCCAATGCGAAATCGGCACGAAGTTCAGCAGCCTCGTGCAGCGCGCCGACTGGATGCAGATTCTCAAGTACACGGTGTGGAATGTTGCCGCGTCGTACGGCAAGACGGCGACATTCATGCCCAAGCCCATCGTGGGCGACAACGGCTCGGGCATGCACGTGCACCAGTCGGTCTGGAAGGATGGGCAGAACCTGTTCGCCGGCAACCAGTACGCCGGCCTTTCGGATTTCGCGCTCTATTACATCGGCGGCATCATCAAGCACGCGCGCGCGATCAACGCCATCACCAATCCCGGCACCAATTCGTACAAGCGCCTGGTGCCGGGCTTCGAGGCGCCGATCAACCTTGCGTATTCCGCGCGCAACCGCTCGGCCTCGTGCCGCATTCCCTACGTGTCGAGCCCCAAGGCGCGCCGCGTCGAAGTCCGGTTCCCGGATCCGACGGCAAATCCTTATCTCGCGTTTTCGGCACTGCTGCTCGCAGGCCTGGATGGCGTGCAGAACAAGATCCATCCCGGCGATCCGATCGACAAGAACCTGTACGACCTGGAGCCGGAAGAAGCCGCCAAGGTTCCGACCGTCGCGCACAGTCTCGACCAGGCACTCGACGCGCTGGACAAGGACCGCGAGTTCCTGACGCGCGGCGGAGTCTTCACGAACGACATGCTCGACGCCTACATCGCGCTCAAGATGGAGGAGGTGACGCGGTTCCGCATGACCACGCACCCGGTCGAATTCGACATGTACTACAGCTTGTAATCCGGCGTTCGGGCTGGATGCAGTGCAGGAATCGGGGCGGCCACCGGGCCGCCCTGTTTTTTTCCCGGAAATCCTTCAAACGCGCGAATTGGAACAGATTTTGTGCAATGCGGCTCCCAAAACTTTATGGTTGGGAAGCCCGGATTGATGCGTGCAAAGCCACCCATTCATGGCTTTTGCGGACACCACGATTGGGTAGACTTCCCATTAACCATCTGGAATCGGGTTGCGATGCGGCGCGGTGTGCTGTTGATCGTAGGTTGGATCTTGGGCGTTGCCTGGGCGGGACCCTCCCAGGCCATGCCCAACGACGGCATTTTCGTGTGCGTCGATTCCGAGGGCCACAAGACCTACCAGAATTCAGCAGACGGGCCTTCGTGCCGTCGCGTAGACGGCGTCGTCGCCACGATCCCATCCTCGGATTTGCCCCGCGGCCAGTCGCCGCGTCCCGGCGCGCGAGCCGGCATCACGCCGGCGAGCTTTCCACGGGTGGACACGAGCACGCAGCGGGCACGCGACACCGATCGCCGGCACATCCTCGAGGACGAATTACGCTTCGAGCAGGATCGCCTGGTGCATTTGCAGGTGGAATTCAACAAGGGTCAACCCCAGCCTGCGGGCAACGAAACAATCGGGTCGGTGGGCTATCACGATCACGTCCAGCGTCTATTCGACGACATCGAGCGTTCGGAAAGCAATATCGCCTCGCTCAAACGCGAACTGACGCCGTTCCGCTACTGACTCGGCTCGCGCAGGCCGCGAGGCCTGGATTCATTCTGGTCCCGATCGGGAGGGAACCGGCGTGAATTCGCGCCTGCGTACGAAGGGCATAACGCCGGCCCCCAGCGCAGATTCAGGCTTGGACCTGCTCTCCGTTGCCGTCCTGCTGGTCGACGTCAACGGCACGGTTCGGCGCGCCAATCCTGCCGCGGAAACCACGTTCGATCTTTCTCGGCGCCTGCTCGAGAGCCACCCTGTGCGCGGCCTGTTCGTGCAGTCCGTGCAGATCGATGAACTGCTCGAGGATGCGAAGTCGCACCGCTACGCGCAGCGGCGCCAGCTCGTGGCGGTTCGCCGCTCGCTGCGCGAGCCGTTGCCGGTACTGATGGTTGCGAGCGCCACCTACCTGGACGAATTGCCGCTTGTCCTGGAGCTCTCCGACGTGCGCCACCAGTGGCGCACCGGCCGCGAGGAAAGGCGCACCGACGCCGCCGAGGCCAATCGGCGCCTGTTGCGCAACCTGGCGCACGAAATCAAGAACCCGCTGGGAGGCATCCGTGGTGCGGCGCAATTGCTGGAAACGGAACTGCGCACCTCCGAGCAGCGTGAATTCACGCGGGTGATCATCTCGGAGTGCGATCGCCTGCAATCCCTGCTCGACCGCGTCCTGGCACCGAGCCGTACGCCGCGGGTCGTCGACCAGTTCAGCATCCATGAGGTCTGCGAACGCGTACGTTCGGTCATCATGGCCGAATACCCTAGCGGCCTGGTCATCCACCGTGACTACGACGCCTCGGTTCCCAACATCCGTGGCGACCGGGAGCAGTTGATCCAGGCGCTGCTCAACGTGGTGCGCAACAGCGCGCAGGCCTTGACCAGCCGCATCGTGCATGACGATGCACGGATCGAACTGCGAACTCGAATTGCGCGGCAGGTGACCTTCGCCAGACATCACTCAAAGCTGGCATTAGATTTGCGTGTGGTTGATAACGGACCCGGCGTACCGGAAGAGATCCGCGAACGGGTCTTTGATCCGCTGGTATCGGGGCGCGAGGGCGGCAGCGGCTTGGGACTGGCGCTCGCGCAAGGTTTCATTCAAGAAAACGACGGCATGATCGACTTTGAAAGTGAGCCGGGCCATACGGAATTCCGCATCCTGCTTCCGCTGGATTCCGCTGCTGGTGAAAAGACATGACAACTGCAACTTTGGAAGGCGCCGAAAAGGCGCAGGTTTGGGTCGTTGACGACGATCGCTCGATCCGGTGGGTGCTGGAAAAGGCCTTAAGCCGTGCCAGTCTTCCTTCCCGGCTCTTCGCCAGTGCGTCCGAAGTGCTGGACGCACTCAAGATGGGCAAGCCCCAGGTTCTCGTTTCCGATATTCGGATGCCCGGTACGGGGGGCATCGAATTGCTGCAGGAAGTGAAGCGGCGCATTCCGGGGCTGCCGGTCATCATCATGACCGCGTACTCCGACCTGGAGAGCGCAGTCTCCGCCTTCCAGGGTGGTGCCTTCGAATACCTGCCCAAGCCTTTTGACATCGAGAAGGCAATCGAACTGATCCGCCGCGCGCTCGACGAGAGCATGCAGGTGGTCGGCGAGGAGGAAGATCCGCTCGAAGTGCCGGAGATTCTCGGCCAGGCGGCCGCGATGCACGATGTGTTTCGGGCGATCGGGCGCCTTTCGCAATCGAACGCGACCGTTCTCATCACGGGGGAGTCGGGCAGCGGCAAGGAAGTCGTCGCGCGCGCGCTTCATCGACACAGTGCTCGGGCTTCGCGACCCTTCATCGCCTTGAACACGGCCGCGATTCCGCGCGACCTGCTCGAATCCGAGTTGTTCGGCCACGAGCGCGGAGCGTTCACCGGCGCGCAAGCGATGCGGCGCGGCCGTTTCGAGCAGGCCGAGGGGGGCACCCTGTTCCTCGATGAAATCGGCGACATGCCCGCCGAATTGCAGACGCGGCTGTTGCGTGTACTCTCCGATGGTTTCTTTTATAGAGTGGGTGGTCACCAACCACTCAAGGCGGATGCACGGGTAATTGCCGCAACTCACCAGAACCTGGACGAGCAGGTGCGCGAAGGACGTTTCCGCGAAGACCTGTTTCATCGGCTGAACGTCATCCGGCTGCGCCTGCCGCCTCTGCGCGAGCGGCGCGAAGACATTCCCCTGCTTGCCCGACATTTCCTCGCGCGCAGCGCGAAGGAACTGGGAGTCGAATCCAAGCGCCTGACGGAAGAGGCCTTGCAGTTCCTCGTCCAGTTGCCGTTCCCGGGGAACGTGCGCCAACTCGAAAATCTTTGCCACTGGCTTACCGTGCTCGCGCCTGCCCAGTGGATCCGGGTCGAGGACTTTCCGCTCGAATTGCGCCAGGAGCGCGGCCTCGCGCCGGCCTCGGCTCCGCTGGCCGTGGGTCCCGATTCGGCACCGGCCGTGGCGCCGGCGGGCGTCGTATCCGACTGGCGCCAGACGCTGCGCCAGGAGGTCAAGCGCCGGCTGGAAAGCGGCGAATCCGGAATCATCGACGACCTGACCAACGATTTTGAAAGCGTGGTCATCGGCGGAGCGCTCCACCACGTGCGTGGCCGGCGCATCGAGGCCGCCGCGCGTCTGGGACTGGGGCGTAACACGATCACACGGAAAATCCGCGAGCTCAAGCTGGACCACGCCAGCGACTGAATCGGCAACCCCGCCCGCGCGTGCCGACCGGCCTCCCGGGCGACCAGGGGCCCGACTTTGATATCCCTGCCCGGCACTGCGCCTTTGCATTTCATCGCGCTGTATTGCGTTTCGTCGCATAGTGCCCGACAGGCCTCAGGGCGGGCGTCCATAATCCGGGCCTCTGGTAACGGACGTCTCCGAAGGAGCCGGGATGGCATTTCTGGGCACGCGGCGCAAACGGATCGCGAGCGCGGTGGGAGTGGTAATCGTGATTGGCGCGATTGCGGCGTACGCCGCGATGGCAGGCAAGGATTCGAAGGACAAAAGCGAGACACCCGCGACGCTGGAATTCCTGGCTTCGCAGGTGGTGCAGCCGCAGGCGCGCAAGATGTCCTACGACCTGGTCCTGCCGGGCACCGTGCAGGCCACTTCGCAGGCGACCGTGCGCTCCAAGCTCGCGGCGGTTATCCGGCGCATCGATGTGCGGGAGGGCGACTCCGTCGAGGCAGGCCAGGTGATTGCTGAATTCGACACGGCAAGCCTGAAAGCGCAACTGGCCGAGCGCGAGGCGGGTGTCGCCTCGGCGAAGGCGCAGATGGATCAGGCGCAACGCACGCGCGAGGCGAATGCGCAGCTCATTCGCCAGAACTTCATCACGCAAAATGCCTACGATGCGGCCGATGCGACCTACCAGGCGCAGGTGGGAAGCGTCGCCGGCGCCCAGGCGCAACTGGCGCAGGTGCAGTTGCAGCTTGACGATGGCGTGGTGCGCGCGCCCATTTCCGGCCTGATCGCGCATCGCTACGTGCAACCGGGCGAGAAGCTGGGCATCGATTCGCAAATCGTTTCGATCGTCAGCCTGTCACACCTGGAAGTACAGGCACAGGCGGCCGTTTCGGATGTCGCTCGTGTTGCGCCCGGTACTCCGGCGGAAGTCGTGATCGAAGGCCTGTCCGACCAGCACATCAAGGGACGGGTAGACCGGATCAATCCGAGCGCCGATCCCGGATCGCGCACGATCGACCTCTATGTCGCATTTCCCAACGAGCGCAACATCGTGCGCACAGGCATGTTTGCCAACGTGCGCCTGCACCTCGCATCCGACCGGGAAACGACTACCTTGCCGATCACCGCGGTACAAAGCGACGCGAACCAGATGCTGGTCTGGGCCGTGCGCGATGGCCATCTCGCCCGGCATGTCGTATCCGTGGGGCGGCGCGACGAACAATCGCAATTGGTGGAGATTCTCGGCGGTGTCGATTCGAACGAAGCGGTACTGGCGACGCGCTTCGACAACCTCAAGGCCGGCGCGCCGGCGCGGGTCGTGTCCGCGGGCGCGGCCGACCGCGGCAAGCTTGGCACGCCCGGCGTGGCAAGCGTCCAACCCGCCACCGCCAATCCGTAACTGCATCGCAACGGTCGAGAGGTCCTCCCATGTGGATAACGCGCACGGCGATCCATAACCCCGTATTCGCGACCATGGTGATGGTCGCGCTGACCGTCGTCGGGCTGTTCTCGTCGACGCAGCTGGGCATCGAAGCGATGCCCGATATCAAGCTGCCGTATGCGCAGATCATGGTCGTCTATCCGGGCGCATCGCCCGAGCAGCTGGAAAACGATATCGCGAAGCCCATCGAGAATGCGATCAACACGGTTGCCGGCGTCAAGCAGATCCGTTCCTTGTCGCGCGAGGGGCTGAATTTCACGTGGGTCGAGTTTCGGCTTGATACCGACTCGACGCGTGCCCTGCAGGAAGTGCGCGACAAGGTTGCCCAGGTGCGACCGACCTTTCCGCGTGAAGTCCAGGAGCCCGTGATCACGCGGGCCGACACCGACAATGACCAGCCGATCGCTTTCTATGCGCTGACGGCCTCCTCGATGTCGCAGCGTGAACTCACGCAGATGGCCGAGCAGGTCGTACAGAAAGGCTTGCAACGCGTGCCCGGTGTAGGCGCTGTCACGCTTTCCGGAACCACGACGCGCCAGGTCCAGGTGCGGGTCGACCCCGCGCGTCTTTCGGCGGTGGGCTTGAGCGTCGATCAGGTCGTGTCCGCCCTCAAAGCCGAGAATGTGAGCGTGCCGGTCGGCAAGGTGAACAATCCGAATACGGAAGTCATCGTGCGCGTCGACGGGCGCCGCCGCACGCCCGCGGATTTCTCCGAAATCGTCGTGGCTCGCCGTGCGGGCGCTGCGATCCGCCTGGGCCAGATCGCCACCATCGTCGACGGCGAGAAGGAGGCGGACTCGATTTCCCGCGTCAACGGCCTGCCGGCGGTCTCGATTTCGGTATTCAAGTCGCAGGACGCCAACGTCGTGGCAACCGGGCGCGCCGTCAAGCACGAAGTGGAGGACCTGCACAAGCAACTGCCCGATGGCGCCGACCTGCGCCTGCTGTACGCCACGTCCGATTTCGTCGAGGACTCGGTCCATAACGTCAAGGACACGATCATCGAAGGCGGCATCCTGACCGTCCTGATCGTTTTCCTCTTCCTGGGCTCCTGGCGCAGCACGGTGATCACGGGGCTTACGCTGCCGATCGCCGTCATCGCCACACTGACGGCGATCTACGCGCTGGGTTTCACGCTCAATTACATGACGCTCATGGCGCTGTCGCTTTGCATCGGCCTGCTGATCGACGATGCGATCGTCGTGCGCGAGAACATCGTGCGCCATATGCGCATGGGCAAGGATTCACGTCGTGCCGCGCAGGAAGGTACGGACGAGGTCGGTCTCGCCGTGTTCGCGACCACGCTCTCGATCGTTGCCGTGTTCGTGCCGATCGCCTTCATGAAGGGCATTGTCGGCAAGTTCTTCTATCCCTTCGGCATTACCGTCGCCGTATCGGTGCTGTTGTCGCTCTTTGTCAGCTTTACGCTCGACCCGATGCTCTCCGCGGTCTGGCACGACCCGCAAGGCAGTGCACAGAAGATCCCGTACGTAGGCCGCGTCCTGACTGTCTTCGAACACTATTACGAGAAGGCCAGAACCCTCTACAGCAGGCTTCTGACGTGGGCACTGGACCACCGCAAGTCAACCCTCGGGATCGCGGGCGCATCGTTCGTCGCATCGATCCTGCTCTTCGGCGTCGTCGGCACGGAGTTTTCGCCCAAGACGGACGAATCCTGGATCACGCTGCGCCTCACCATGCCCGTGGGCTCGAGCCTCGCGTACGCGGATCAGCGCGTGCAGCAGGTGGAAGAGCGGCTGCGCCAGTTTCCCGAGATCGATGCCGTCGATACGGAGGTCGGCACCGACGACGGGCACAACAGTGCGCGCCTGGATGTGACCCTCGTTCCTCCCTCCAAGCGGGCACGCACGCAGTTCGACCTCGAATCGGCGTTTCGCAAGTCGATCGAGTCGGTTCCCGGGGTCAAGGTTGCGGTCGGCCAGAACGTGCCGATCTTCATCAATTTGCTGGGCAACAACGACGCCGCCATGGCCGAGGAGATCGAGGCGCTGCGCGCCAAGGTCGTCAAGATCGCCGGCACGCGCGACGTCGAGACGTCGATCAAGGAAGGTACTCCCACGATCTCCGTGCGCCTGCATCCGGACCTGGCCGCGGAAATCGGCATGACGCACAACCAGATTGGCGAATCCTTGCGCGCGCTCATCGGCGGTCAGAACGCCGGCTACTGGCAGGCGCCCGACGGACAGAACTACGAGGTCGTGACACAGGTGCCCAGCGCGCAACGCACCGTGACCGACGACATCGCAAACCTGAACCTCGTCACGGGACGTACCCTTGCCGATGGCTCGCCGGAGGTGTTGCCCCTGCATGCCCTGGCTTCGGTCGATGCGACATCCAGCCCGGACGGCATCCGCCGCCAAAACTTGCAGCGGCGCGTTGCGCTCTTTGCCAATGTCGAAGGCCGTCCATCCGGCGACGTTGGCGACGAGGTGACCAAGATCGTGAAGTCGGAGGTGCTGCCCCCCGGTCTGCGCTTCGAGATCAACGGCGAGATCGAGCAGCAGCAGGAGAGCATGGGGGCGTTGCTGACCTGTCTGGCCATGGCGATCATCTTCATCTACATCGTGCTGGCTTCGCAGTTCGGCAGCTTCTTCCAGCCGGTTGCGATCATGGCGTCCCTGCCGCTGTCGATCGTCGGTGTCGTGATCGCGCTGCTGTTCACGCATACGACGCTGAATATCTTTTCCATGATCGGCATCGTCTTTCTCATGGGTCTTGTCACGAAGAACGCCATCCTGCTCGTGGATTTCGCCAATCGAGGACGGCGCGAGGGCCTCAGCATGCGCGAGGCCTTGATGAATGCGGGCAGCACGCGCCTGCGCCCGATCCTCATGACCACCGCGGCGATGATCTTCGGCATGCTCCCGCTTTCGCTGGGTTTGGGGCAGGGCTCCGAGGAACAGGTGCCGATGGGCCGCGCCATCATCGGCGGCGTGATCACTTCGACCCTGCTCACCTTGATCGTCGTGCCGGTGATGTACTCGTACATCGCAGGCTGGGAAGAGCGCCGCCGCCAGAAGAAGGCCGCGCGCGTGGCCGCCGCGTCGCTCACGATCCAGCCCGCAGAAGCAGCCTAGCCAGGCAGGAGAGAGGGCTCGCCCTCCGAAGCGCCGAAGGCGCGAAGGAGGGTGGCCACCACGGGTGCGTGGTCGCTCGGACGCTCCAGTTTGCGCAGCTCAACCTCGATTTCGCAGGCCGTGCACGCCTTGGCAAGGGATTGCGTCAACAGGATGTGATCGATCCGCAGGCCCATCTTGCGGCGGAAGGCCAGTTCGCGATAGTCCCACCACGTGTACGCCCTTTCCGGCTGCTCGAACAGGCGAAAGGCGTCGCGCAGGCCCAGCCCGACAAGTCTGCGAAAGGCCTCGCGCTCCGGCTCGGAAAACAGCACCTGCCCTTCCCAGGCTGCCGGATCGTGCACGTCGCGAGCCTCGGGCGCGATGTTGTAGTCGCCCAGCAGGGCGAGCCCGGGATGCGTGGAAATTTCACTCTGCAGCCATTTCGTCAGGGCCGCGAGCCATTTGAGCTTGTACTGGTACTTGTCGCTCTCCACCGACTGGCCGTTGGGAATGTACGTGCAGACGATTCGCATGTCGTCCACGGTGACCGCAAGCACGCGCTTTTGCTCATCCTCGAAATCCGGCAAGGCACGCACGATTTCCGAGGGTGTGCCGGTTTTCCCCTGGCGCAGCAGGATGGCGACGCCGTTGTAGGTCTTCTGCCCGGTAAAGACGCTTTCATAGCCCGCGTCGCGCAGCTCCCGTACGGGAAAGCTGTCGTCGGTCAGCTTGGTTTCCTGCAGGCAGACGATTTCCACCGGGCGTGTGTTGAGCCACGCGAGCAGATGCGGCATGCGCACTTTGAGCGAATTGACGTTCCACGTGGCGATGCGCACGTAAGGGGAATCTGGTGCGGCGGAATCCACCATCGAATTACGGCGGTGGTGCGCTGGCGCTATCGCCCGGGTTGGCGGATTGCCCGGTGTCGCCTCCGTCCGGCGCTGCGCCATTGTTGTCCTGCACGGGAGGTGGAGCGAGCGGCTTGGGTTCCGGCCACTTCCAGCCCTGTGGCATCGGAACGCCTTGCGGATATCCGGCGACCGCGAGCGCATCGTTCCACATGGTCAAGTTGAATCCACGCAGCAACTCGTGGCCGATCGAGACCACCGGCAGCATGTCCTGGCCCCCCATTCGGTGGAAGGCCTCGATGTCCTCCTGTGTCGCGATGGTGCGCTCGACGTAGGGCACGGAATGCCCGCGCAGCAGCGCCCGTGCGTCCACGCACGCGGGGCAGTCGCTGCGGGCATACAGGACCACCGGGAAATTCTTCGCGGCGCGCTGGATCTCGAAGGGCAGGATGCTGAGCGGGTCATCGGATTGCTGCGCCGAGGCCACTCCATCGAGGCGCTCGACCTTGCGCGCGTCCTTGGGCGGCTGGTCTCCATAGGAGGCCTGGCCGTTTTCATCGACCCATTTGTACTGCGCCCAGGCGGGCGCTGCGAAGGCGGCAAGCACGACGGCCAGGACTGCGCAAAGGCGCGCGGAATCACGGACAATCGGCAAGGATCTGGACGGTCGGGAACCGCGCATCATCGAGTCCGGGGCGCGCCGAAGCAGGCGCATCCGTAATGCTCGCGGAAATCCGCTCCGGTGGCAATCGAGCGTTTTGCGGCCGCGAAATGCCTAGCCGAACCGTCCGGTGATGTAGTCCTCGGTCTGGCGCTGGCGCGGACGGGTGAACAGGTCGGCGGTGACGCCGAACTCGATGAGCTCGCCCAGGAACATGTAGGCCGTATAGGTCGATACGCGAGCGGCCTGCTGCATGTTGTGCGTAACGATGACGATCGTGTAGTCGTTCTGCAAATCGGCCAGCAGTTGCTCGATTCGTCCGGTGGCGATCGGGTCGAGCGCGGAAGTCGGCTCGTCGAGCAGGATGACCTGCGGGCGCAGCGCGATCGCGCGTGCGATGCACAGGCGCTGCTGCTGTCCACCGGACAGGCTCAGCGCGCTGGTATGCAGCTTGTCCTTGACTTCGTTCCAGAGTGCCGCTTCGTGCAGCGCCTTCTCGACGCGCTCCTCGAGTTCGACGCGGGAAAGCTTCAGGTGGTGGCGCAGCCCATACGCCACGTTCTCGAAGATCGACAGCGGGAACGGCACCGCCTTCTGGAACACCATTCCCACCCGCGTGCGCAGGCGGTTGAGCGAATAGCCCTTCTCGAGGATGTTCTCGCCATCGAGCAACACCTCGCCGGTCGCCTCGAGGCCCGCGTAGGACGAGTAGATGCGATTGAACACGCGCAGCAGCGTCGACTTGCCGCATCCCGAAGGTCCGATGATCGACGTGACCTTGCGCTCCGGGACATCCATGCGGATGCTCTTGAGGGCGTGGTAGCCGCCGTAATAGAAATCCAGGTTGCGCACCGCAATCTTGGTTTGCGCCGGCGCCAGCAAGGAGGGGTTTTCGATGCGATCGTTCATGACGGTCCCCGCCTCGATCACGAGGTCGCCTCCACGCGATTGCGCAGCAGGTACGCCCGCGTACCGACACTCAGTACGAGCACGAATGCCGTGACGATGAATGCGCCGGCCCACGCCAGTGCGTGCCAGCTTTCATACGGGCTCATCGCGAATTGGAAGATGACGACGGGAACGCTTGCCGTAGGCGCATCGAGGCTCGGCGCCCAGTACTGATTGTTGAGTGCCGTGAAAAGCAGCGGCGCGGTCTCGCCGCTGATGCGCGCCAGTCCCAACAGGATGCCGGTCAGGATCCCCGGCGCGGCGGCGCGGTACAACACCTGCATCGTGACTTTCCAGCGCGGTATGCCCAGCGAGAGCGCGGCCTCGCGCATCACATTGGGCACCAGTCGCAGGGTCTCGTCGGTCGTGCGCACGACAACCGGCAGCACGATGAGAGCCAGCGCGACGCCGCCGGACCATGCGGAGAAATGGCCGACCGTACGAACCGCAAGCGTGTACACGAACAGGCCCAGGACGATCGAGGGCGCGGAGAGCAGGATGTCGTTCACGAAGCGGATCGTCTCGCGCCAGATCGGCCGACGCTCGGCGAACTCGGCAAGATAGGTCCCGGCCGCCACTCCCAAGGGCGCGCCGATGATCACGCCCAGAGCGCTCATGATCAGGCTGCCCGCCAGGGCGTTGGCGAGGCCGCCTTCGCCTCCCGGCGGGGGCGTGGTCTGCGTGAAGATCGCCGGCGTGAGTGCCTGTATGCCGTTGGAGAGCGTGACCAACAGGATCCAGGCGAGCCAGAAGAGCCCGAAAATCGTCGCCGCGATACCGAGCGTCTTGGCGACCACGTCGGTGACGCGGCGCCGGCGATAGCGAAAGCCCGCTGCGCGCGACATCAGCGTCCCTCCTTGCGCGCCAGGCTGTGCAGCATGAAGCGTGCAATGGCCAGCACGATGAAGGTCACGACGAACAGCAGGAAGCCGAGCGCGATGAGGGACGACAGGTAGACATCCGAATCGGCTTCCGTGAATTCATTGGCGATCGTTGCCGCAATGGAATTGCCCGGCATGAGCAGCGACGCGCTGAGCTGATGCGCATTGCCCAGCACGAAGGTCACCGCCATCGTCTCGCCCAGTGCCCTGCCCAGGCCCAGGAAGATGCCGCCGACGACCGCCGAGCGCGTATAAGGCAGCACGACTTTCCAGACGACCTCCCAGGTGGTCGAGCCCAGTGCGTAGGCCGATTCCTTGAGCGCCGGCGGCACGGTGCGGAACACGTCGCGCATGACCGACGAAATGAACGGGATCACCATGATCCCGAGCACGATGCCGGCGGTGAGCATGCCGATGCCCAGCGGGGGACCGCGGAAAAGCGGACCGATCCACGGGATGTGCCCGAGGTTGCGATCCACCCAGGGCAACACGTTCGCCGCCATGAAGGGAACGAAGGAGAACAACCCCCACATCCCATAGATGATCGAAGGGATGCCCGCGAGCAATTCGATTGCCGCGCCCACGGGGCCGCGCATCCAGGTCGGCGCGATTTCCGTGAGGAACAACGCAATGCCGAAACTCACGGGGATCGCAATCACCATTGCGATCGCCGAGCTGACGAGCGTGCCGTAAATGGGAACCCAGGCACCGAACTGGTGGCCGACGGCGTCCCACTCGTCACTGACGATGAAATGCCAGCCGAAAGTCTCGAATGCGAGGCGCCCGCCCCACAGCATCGATGCCGCGGCCGCGCCCAGCACGAGGAGCACGAGGGTCGCCGCCGCAAACAGCAGCCAGCGGAACGTCGCATCCTGGCGCGCTTCCACCACCGAGCGCGCCTTGACGCGCGCGTCGTCGATTCCGATCGCGATCGCGGCCGAGGAGGTGCTCACGCCAGGCGACTACTTGGTGCCGAGATGGATTTCGCTGGCCCAGTACTTCTCGATGTTTTTCACGAGTTCCGGCGGCAGCGCGACGAAATTGAGCTCCTTCGCGCGTGGCTGTCCCTTTTCGAGCGCCCAGCGGAAGAAATCAAATGCCGACTTGGAGCGGGCCGCATCCTTGGGCTGGCGATAGACAATCACGAACGTGCTTGCGGAGATCGGCCACGCCTTCGCGCCTGGCGCATCCGTGATGACCAGCGAATAGTCCTTTGCGCCGGCCCAGTCCGCGCTCGCTCCCGCCGCCTCGAACGATTCGAGGCTCGGCTCGACGAAATTGCCGGCGTGGTTCTTCAGGCTCGTGTACGCCATGTTCGTCTTCAAGGCGTATTCGAGCTCGACATAGCCGATCGAGTTCTTGATCTGCTTCACGTATGCGGCGACGCCCTCATTGCCCTTGCCGCCAACGCCGACCGGCCACTGCACGGAGGTGCCTTCGCCGACCTTGTCCTTCCACTCCTTGCTCGCCTTGCTGAGGTAGTTCACGAAATTGAATGTCGTGCCCGAGCCGTCGGAGCGGTGCACGACCGAGATTGCGTCGGCCTTGAGCGGCACGCCCGGATTGAGCGCGACGATCGCCGGGTCGTTCCACTGCGTGATCGTGCCCAGGAAAATGCGGGCGAGAGTCGTTCCGTCCAGGCGCAGCTTGCCCGGTTCGACCCCTTCGATGTTCACGACGGGCACGACGCCGCCCACGATGATGGGGAATTGGGCCAGGCCGTACTGCGCCAGCTCTTCCGGTGCCATTGGCTTGTCCGAAGCACCGAAATCGATGGTCGCGGCCTTGATCTGGGCGATGCCCGCCCCGGATCCAATCGACGTGTAATTGATCTTGGTGCCGGTCGCGGCGTTGTAGTCGGTCGACCATTGGGAAAGCAGCGGGTAAACGAAGCTGGAACCGGCGCCGGTCACATCGGCCGCCAAGGCGCTCCCCGTAACGCCGAACAATGCGCAGGGCAGTGCCGCGGCCAGGGCAAAGGCACGAATGCGATGGGAAATGGTTGTGCACTGCCTGTGCATGGCAAGGGTCCTTTTCTCGGGATTCGTTCGTACGAACGTCCTTGGCAATTTAGGTCTGGAATATTTCAGGAAAGTTACATTGCGACGCAACATCGATGACAAGTGTCTGGCGTGGGATGAAAAGCGCCATGGAAGTTGCTCAATTTAATTTCGCGATAAGAAATCACATGTCATTATTTGAAATCGATGCGAAGCACTGCTACATTCGCGGCTGAATGTTCCACAAGTGCCAAAATGGGCGGCTCCGCAGAGTGCCGCTGAAGAGGAGACATCGATGTCTGCTTTGATGAACGATGCCGCGGGACAGGGCGCTGCCGACGCCGCCAACGATCCAGACGGTTTGGAAACCCAGGAGTGGCTTGACGCGCTCGATGCGGTGATCGAGCACGAGGGACCCGAGCGCGCGCATTTCCTGCTGGAGAAGCTGACGGAGCGTGCCCGCCTGTCCGGTGCCTACATTCCCTTCTCCGCCAACACCGCTTACGTCAACACCATTCCCGTCCACCAGGAGATCGCTTCGCCTGGTGACGCCGAGATCGAAGAGCGCATCCGCTCGTACATCCGGTGGAATGCGATGGCGATGGTCGTGCGCGCGAATCGCGGCGAAGGCGACCTGGGCGGGCATATCGCAAGCTACGCCTCGGTGGGCACGCTCATGGAAGTGGGCTTCAACCACTTCTGGCGTGCACCGGGTGTCGTAAATTCGGCCGAACAGGGCGGCGACCTGATCTATATCCAGGGGCACTCATCCCCCGGCGTGTATGCGCGAGCCTTCCTGGAAGGCCGCATGAGCGAGACCCAGCTCCAACAGTTCCGCCGCGAAGTGGACGGCAAAGGGGTGAGTTCGTACCCGCACCCCAAGCTCATGCCGGACTTCTGGCAGTTCCCGACGGTCTCGATGGGCCTGGGTCCCATCCAAGGCATCTACCAGGCGCGCTTCCTCAAATACCTGCATGCGCGCGGCATCGCCGATACCAGCAATCGCAAGGTCTGGGTGTTCTGCGGCGATGGCGAGATGGACGAACCCGAATCGCTGGGCGCGATCGGCGTGGCTTCGCGCGAAAACCTCGACAACCTGATCTTCGTCGTCAACTGCAACCTGCAGCGCCTCGACGGGCCGGTGCGGGGCAACGGCAAGATCATCCAGGAACTCGAGGGCGAATTCCGCGGCTCGGGCTGGAACGTGATCAAGCTGATCTGGGGCTCCTACTGGGATCCGCTGCTCGCGCGCGACAAGGATGGCTTGCTGCTGCGGCTGATGGAAGAAACCGTCGATGGCGAATACCAGAATTACAAGGCCAACGACGGCGCGTTCGTGCGCAAGCACTTCTTCGGCAAATATCCGCGTCTGCTCGAGATGGTTTCGCGCATGTCGGACGCGGACATCTGGCGCCTGAATCGCGGCGGCCACGACCCGCACAAGATCTATGCCGCGTACGCCTCGGCAGTCGCCCACACCGGTCAACCGACCGTGATCCTGGCCAAGACGGTCAAGGGCTACGGCATGGGCAAGATGGGCGAGGCCAAGAACCCGACGCACCAGCTCAAGAAGATGGATGTCGACGCGGTTCGCGAATTCCGGGATCGCTTCCGCATTCCCATTGCCGACGACAAGCTCGCCGACCTGCCGTTCTTCAAACCCGACGAAAACTCGCCGGAGATGAAATACCTGCACGAGCGGCGGCGCGCCTTGGGCGGCTACCTGCCGCAACGCCGCCGCACGGCCGACGAGTCGCTGGCGGTGCCCGCGCTTGAGACCTTCAACGCCATTCTTGAGCCTACCGCGGAAGGCCGCGAGATTTCGACGACGCAGGCGTTCGTGCGCTTTCTTACGCAGCTCGTCCGCGACAAATCCGTCGGCCACCGCGTCGTGCCGATCATCCCGGACGAGGCACGCACCTTCGGCATGGAGGGCATGTTCCGCCAGTTGGGAATCTTCGCGACGCACGGCCAGCTGTACGAGCCCGTCGACCGCGACCAGGTGATGTATTACCGCGAGGACAAGGCGGGCCAGATCCTGGAAGAAGGGATCAACGAGGCCGGTGCGATGTGTTCGTGGATCGCAGCGGCGACGAGCTACTCGACGAACAACCGCATCATGTTGCCGTTCTACATCTTCTACTCGATGTTCGGCTTCCAGCGCATCGGCGACCTGGCGTGGGCTGCCGGCGACATGCAGTCGCGCGGCTTCCTGCTGGGCGGCACGAGCGGCCGCACGACCTTGAATGGCGAAGGCTTGCAGCACCAGGACGGGCACTCGCACCTGATGGCGGCGACGATTCCCAATTGCGTGTGCTACGACCCGACCTTTGCGCATGAAGTCGCGGTTATCCTGCACGACGGGCTGCGGCGCATGGTGGCCGAACAACAGAACGTCTGGTACTACGTGACGGTCCTGAACGAGAATTATCCGCAGCCGGGCCTGAAGAAAGGCTCCGAGGAAGGCATCCTGCGCGGCATGTACCTGTTGCGCGAAGGACCGGCGGGCAGCGGCAAAGGTACATCGATACCGCGGGTGCAGTTGATGGGCTGCGGCTCGATCCTGCGCGAGGTGCTGGCCGCGGCCGACATCCTCGAGCGCGACTATGGTGTGGCCGCGGATGTCTGGAGCGCACCGAGCTTTACGGAGTTGCGCCGCGACGGCATCGATTGCGAGCGCTGGAACCTGCTGCATCCGCTGGAAAAGCCACGCAAGGCGTATGTGACACACCAGCTCGAGCGCAGTGCGGGTCCCATCATCGCGTCGACCGACTACATGAGGTCTTTCGCCGACCAGATCCGGCCGTACATTCCCCATGGCCGTGCCTACACCGCACTGGGCACCGATGGCTTCGGCCGTTCGGACACGCGGGAGGCCTTGCGGCGCTTCTTCGAGGTCGACCGCCACTACGTGACGGTCGCGGCGCTCAAGTCGCTTGCCGACGAAGGCACGATTGCGGCGGCCAAGGTGGCCGAGGCGATTCGCAAGTTTGGAATCGATCCGGACAGGGCGAACCCCGCCACGGTATAAAAGCAGGCGCGGCCGCAAAACAAGCAAATCGAGCGGCCGCGCAACACTGAGTCGAGGAAACCATGGGGAATATGGTGGAAATCCGCGTCCCGGACATCGGCGACTTCAAGGAAGTCGAGGTCATCGAGGTGCTGGTCAAGCCCGGCGACACGATCAAACCGGAACAGTCGCTCATCACGGTCGAATCCGACAAGGCCTCGATGGAGATACCGTCGTCGGCCGCCGGAACCGTGAAGGAAATGAAACTGCGCCTCGGCGACAAGATCTCGGAGGGTTCCGTGATCCTGGTGCTGGAGGCTGGCGAAGGTGCGCCCTCCTCCGCGCCTAGTGGCGCTTCGGAGGGCAAGGCCCCTGCAGCGCCTGCCGCTCCTCCCGCATCCGCGCCTGCCGACGCTCCTGCATCCGCGCCTGGTGGCGCTCCCGCCTCCGCGCCTGCCGGCGCTCCCGCCTCCGCGCCTGCCGGCGCTACGGCGGGCATGACGGCGGGCATGACGGCGGGCAAGCCGGCACAGGAGTCGTCACCTACGTCCACGGATTACGCAGTTGAGATGGGCTCGCGTCCCGATCCCAACGAAACGGAGGGCACGGTCGGCAAGGCGCATGCCTCGCCTTCGGTGCGCCATCTCGCCCGTGAGCTGGGTGTCGATCTGGCCCTGGTGCGCGGCAGCGCGCCGAAGGGTCGCATCTCGGCCGATGACATCCGCACGTTCGTCAAGACCGCCCTGCAGCAGGGTGTTGCCCGCCCCGCAGGTGCAGCCGGCGTCGGTGGTTTGCAGGTGCTGCCTTGGCCGCAGGTGGATTTCGCGAAGTTCGGCCCTGTGGAGCGCGTCGCCATGTCGCGCATTCGCAAGCTCTCGGGCCCGAACCTGCATCGCAATTGGGTCACGATTCCGCACGTCACGAATCACGACGATGCGGACATCACGGCGCTCGAGGAATTGCGCGTCCAGCTCAATCGCGAAAATGAAAAGTCCGGTGTCAAGGTGACGATGCTGGCGTTCCTGATCAAGGCCTGCGTTGCCGCTCTGCAGCGTTTTCCGGAATTCAACAGCTCGATCGATGCCGCCACGGGCGACGCGATGATCCTGAAGAAGTACTACCACATCGGTTTTGCGGCGGACACGCCCAACGGACTGGTCGTGCCGGTCGTGCGCGACGCGGATCGCAAGGGCGTGCTCGAGCTCGCGCGCGAAACCTCGGCACTCGCCGCCAAGGCGCGCGAGGGCAAGCTCTCGCCTGCCGAAATGCAGGGCGGCACATTCTCGATTTCCTCGCTCGGCGGCATCGGCGGCACCTACTTCACGCCGATCATCAATGCGCCGGAAGTGGCCATCCTCGGCGTGTGTCGCGCGGCGACCCGGCCGATCTGGGACGGCAAGCAGTTCGTGCCACGGCTGATCCTGCCGCTGTCCTTGTCCTGGGACCATCGCGTGGTCGATGGCGCCGGCGCGGCACGCTTCAACGCCTACCTTGCGCAACTGCTCGCGGATTTCCGGCGCGCGCTGCTATGAGTCGCAGGGTATGAGTTGGGAAGTCGTGCCGATCGAAATGCGGCACACCGAGAGTTTCGGCGATTGCGTGGGGGAAGTGGCGCGCGAGCGCCGTTACCTCGCGATTGTCGACGCGTTTGCGCCGGAACAAAATGCGCTGTGGGTCAGCGTGAACCGGACGCGCGGCAATCCCCTCCATGTCGCCTTGGATAACGATCGCGTGGTCGGCTGGTGCGAAGTGCGCCGCGAATCGCTGCCGGGTCGCGAGCACGGCGGCACGCTGGGCATCGGCGTGCGTGCGGCATATCGGGGCAGGGGCTTGGGACGGCGCCTGATGGAGGCCGCGCTCGACGACGCGTGGAAGCGCGGATTCGAGCGGATCGAGTTGTGGGTGCGCGCGCCCAATGTAGCGGCGATCGCGCTGTACGAGCGTTTCGGTTTCGTCGAGGAGGGGCGGCGGCGCGACGCGATCCGTCTCGATGACGGGTCCGAGGACGAAGTCTTGATGGCGCTGATCGTCGGCAAGCGCGGCTCGGCACAGACGCACGCGCAGCCGCAAAAACAATCCAGGGAGAAGCAATGAGCGCAGAGGCAGCGCAGGATTTTGATGTCGTCGTTCTGGGCGCGGGCCCCGGTGGCTACTCGGCGGCGTTTCGTGCCGCGGATCTCGGGCTGAAAGTCGCGCTCGTCGAGCGCTATCCGACGCTGGGCGGCGTATGCCTGAATGTCGGATGCATTCCGTCGAAAGCGCTGCTGCATGTGGCGGCGGTGATGGAGGAGGCAAGCCACTTCGCCGACATCGGCGTGCATTTCGCGGCGCCGGCCATCGAGCTGGGCAAGCTGCGCGCGCACAAGAACAAGGTTGTCGGAAAGCTCACGGGCGGCCTGGCTGCCATGGCGAAGATGCGCAAAGTCGAGGTGGTTCGTGGCGTCGGCACTTTCGCCGACGCCACACACCTGCGCGTGGCGCCGAGCGAGGCGGGCCAGGGTGGCGAGCGCGTGATTTCCTTTCGCCAGGCCATCATTGCAGCAGGTTCGCAGGCCGTGTCGCTGCCATTCCTGCCGAAGGACCCGCGCGTCGTCGATTCGACGGGCGCACTGGAATTGCCTTCGGTACCCAAGCGCATGCTCGTCATCGGCGGCGGCATCATCGGTCTGGAAATGGCCACGGTGTATTCCGCCTTGGGCAGCCGCATCGACGTGGTCGAGATGACCGATGGCTTGATGCCGGGAACCGATCGCGATCTCGTGCGCGTCTGGCAAAAACGCAATGAAAGTCGCTTCGACAACATCATGCTCAAGACCAAAACGGTCGGGGTCGAGGCGCGGCCGGATGGACTGCGGGTGCGCTTCGAGGGCGAGAAGGCACCGGCAGGCCCGCTCGACTACGACATCATCCTCGTGTCGGTCGGACGCCGACCCAATGGCAAGAACATCGGCGCGGAAAAGGCGGGTGTCACCGTCGACGAGCGCGGTTTCATTCCGACCGACGACCAGTTGCGCACGAACGTGCCCAACATCTTCGCGATCGGCGACATCACGAAGCCCCCGATGCTGGCCCACAAGGCCGTGCACGAAGGGCACGTGGCCGCCGAAGCCGCCGCAGGCCAGAAGTCGCGCTTCGATGCGCGTGTGATTCCCTCGGTCGCGTACACGGATCCCGAGATCGCCTGGGTTGGCATCACGGAAGAAGATGCGGCGAAGCAGGGCGTGGCGATCACGAAAGGTCAGTTTCCCTGGGCCGCGTCCGGGCGTGCCATCGCCAACGGTCGCGACGAAGGCTTCACCAAGCTGCTGTTCGATGCCGAGACCCATCGCATCATCGGTGGCGCGATCGTCGGCACGAATGCGGGCGACCTGATCAGCGAAATCGCGCTTGCCGTCGAGATGGGCGCGGACGCGGTGGACATCGGCAAGACCATCCACCCGCATCCCACGCTCAGCGAATCGGTCGGCATGGCCGCGGAAGTCGCCGAAGGCGTCTGCACGGACGTTCCGCCGCCGCGCAAACGCTAGGCCGGTCGCGAGGCTTCGTTACCAGCTCCCTTACTTGCGCTACGCACGCCAGGCGGGCGGGGCGCGAGCGTGGTAGCTCGCTTCACGCTTTCCTATGCTCCGGCGCCCACGGAGAAACTACTATTGCCTGTTCTCGTTCCTGCGGATCGATCGCGTGCAAGCACGACGAGCCGATCCGCGAGCCGATCAACGACGCTCATCGAATCCAGGGAGACACAGATCATGATCTATGCCGCTCCAGGCACACCCGGTGCCAAGATCCAGTACAAGCAGCGATACGACAACTTCATCGGCGGCAAATGGGTGCCGCCGGTGCGGGGCGAGACCTTCGAAGTGATCTCGCCGATCAACGGCAAACCCTATACGAAGGTGGCGCGCTCCACGGCCGAGGACATCGAGCTCGCGTTGGATGCGGCGCACGGTGCAGCAACTGCCTGGGGCCGCAGCTCGGCCACCGAGCGCAGCAACGTGCTGCTCAAGATCGCCGATCGCATCGAATCGAACCTCGAAAAGCTCGCGTATGCCGAGACCGTCGACAACGGCAAGCCGATGCGCGAGACGCTGAACGCGGATATTCCTCTCGCCGTGGATCACTTCCGGTATTTCGCCGGGTGCCTGCGCGCGCAGGAGGGTGGCTTGAGCGAAATCGACGAGACGACGGTTGCCTATCACTACCACGAACCGCTGGGCGTCGTCGGGCAGATCATTCCGTGGAATTTCCCGATCTTGATGGCTGCCTGGAAACTGGCGCCGGCGTTGGGTGCTGGCAATGCCGTCGTTCTCAAGCCGGCGGAATCGACGCCCATCAGCATTCTGGTGCTCAGCGAATTGATCGCGGATCTGCTGCCGCCGGGCGTGCTCAATATCGTCAATGGCTACGGACGCGAGGCCGGCCTGCCGCTGGCCCAGAGCAAGCGAATCGCGAAGATCGCATTTACCGGTTCGACGACGACGGGGCGGGTGATCGCGCAGGCGGCTGCCAATAACCTCATCCCCGCAACCTTGGAATTGGGCGGCAAGTCGCCCAACGTCTTCTTCGCGGATGTCGCCCAAGCCGACGACGATTTTCTCGACAAGGCAATCGAGGGCCTGGTTTTATTCGCGTTCAACCAGGGCGAAGTCTGCACCTGCCCCTCGCGTGCCTTGATTCACGCATCGATCTACGATCGCTTCATGGACCGCTGCCTGCGTCGCATCGGCGAAATCAAGCTCGGCAATCCACTGGATACCGAAACCATGATGGGAGCCCAGGCGTCCAAGGAGCAACTCACCAAGATCCTGTCTTACCTCGACCTGGGGCGCCAGGAAGGCGCCAAGGTGCTCATCGGCGGACAGCAGCACCATGCAACGGGTGAGCTGGAAGGCGGGTACTACGTGCAGCCGACGGTGTTCCAGGGCCACAACAAGATGCGCATCTTCCAGGAGGAGATCTTCGGCCCAGTGCTTGCCGCGACGACCTTCAAGACCGAAGAGGAAGCACTCGAAATCGCGAACGATACTTTGTACGGTCTCGGCGCCGGAGTCTGGACGCGCGACGCCAACACCGCGTACCGGATGGGCCGTGGCATCAAGGCAGGACGCGTCTGGACCAATTGCTATCACGCCTATCCTGCACACGCGGCGTTTGGCGGGTACAAGGAATCGGGCATCGGTCGGGAAACGCACAAGGTCATGCTCGACCACTACCAGCAGACCAAGAATCTGCTGGTGAGCTACAGCCCCAAGAAGCTGGGTTTTTTCTGATCGATTCGAGCTTGCATGGGGCGGTTCATCGCCCCGTGCATCCAGGGAGAAAGCAGATGGTCGAAAAAGTCGTCGCCACTCCTGCGGCGGTCGAGCTGATCGAATCGCTCAAGCGCAAGCACGGTGAACTCATGTTCCACCAGTCCGGAGGCTGCTGCGACAACAGCGCCGCGAACTGCTACCTGCCTGGCGAGATCACGATCGGGGCGGGTGACGTCTACCTCGGGGACATCGGCGGATGCCCCTTTTACATCGGCGCCGCGCAGTACGAATACTGGAAGCACACGCAACTGATCATCGACGTCATCGAAGGCCACGGTGGAACCTTCTCGCTCGAAGGTCCCGAAGGCAAGGCGTTCCACACGCGTTCGCGCGTATTCAACGACGCCGAAATGTCGGAACTCGCGACCGCGCACCCCTAGCTACGCCCGCTTGCGCCTGCGGTCCAATCGCTGGATCGCTTTCCACCGGCGCGACCATTTTCCGGGACGATCGCGCCAGGCCTTGAATTGCGCGCGCCAGAGTTGCACGCGCTCGTGGATGGCCTGCCAGACGGGGTGAGCCTCCAGTTGGGCATAGGCCCAATCCCGCCAACGCACGAATGCCGAGTGGACCACAACAAACCAGCGGACCTGCATCAGCGCGGGTTGGGTCAGAACATAGATGCGGGCAAACAGCGCGGTTGCCAGCACCTTGGCCGCGATAATCACGAGTGTGCCTTTGATCACATGCCCACGCAGAATCGCATGCAGGGCAATGAGTTTGACCGGCAAAATCAACGTGGTCGGAAGCAAAAACAGTATCGCCGCGCCCCAAGGTGGCAGGCGCGCAATCCAGGATTCGAGCCAGCGGATGCCCGGCAACGCCCCAAGTCGATGCATCGCGCCCTGGAGCGCATCCCACAGCCATTCCTCGATCAGGAAGACGAAAGTCGCGAGGCCGACGACGATCGACCAGGCGAAGCGGTTTATGCGCCGGATCAACATGCACTTATCATCCCGGTTCAGGCGGCAATTTCAAGAGGATGGCACAAGGCGATGGCGGGCGAGAACGATTCCCAGGCAAAGCAGCTGGCCGGCAAGCGCGCGGTCGCGAGCGCCGCATTGCGCTACGTGGAACCGTGGTTGGGCAAGGATGTGGCGATCGGCGTCGGGACGGGTTCGACGGCGGACCTGTTCATCGATGCGTTGGGCGAAATTCAGGTGGCACACCCCCATTCGATTCGCGCGACGGTCGCAAGTTCCGAGCGCAGCGCGGTGCGGCTGCGCGGCCATGGCATTGCCGTTGTCGATTTGAACGAAGTGGATTCCCTCCCGGTTTATGTTGACGGTGCCGATGAAATCGACGCTTCGCTTGCGATGATCAAGGGCGGCGGTGGCGCGCTTACGCGCGAGAAGATCGTTGCCGCCGTCGCGCAGACCTTCGTCTGCATTGCCGACGCAAGCAAGCTGGTCCAGGTGCTCGGCCGTTTTCCGCTTCCGGTCGAGGTCATTCCGATGGCACGCGCGCATGTCGTCCGGGAACTTGCGCGCCTGGGCGGCGAGGCGAGACTCCGGCACGACTTCACGACGGACAACGGCAACCAGATTCTCGACGTAAGCGGCCTGTCGATCCGCGACCCGCGTGGTTTCGAGGCCCGGGTGGATGCGATCGCCGGCGTCGTGACCGTCGGGCTGTTTGCCGCACGCGGCGCCGATGTGTTGCTGCTGGGAGGTGACGAAGGCGTGCGGGAGTTGCACCGGGCCTGAGCGATGGACGAACGTTTGCTGGTAGTCGCGAGTGCCCGCTTCGAGTCTGCGCGCCGCTTCGCAGGGGATTCCCGAGGGCTGCATGGCCATAGTTTCGGTGCGCGTCTGCGCGTGCAGCTTTCCCAGGACGCGCACCACAAGGCGCCTCCTTGGGTGCCGTTTGCCGGTGGCGAGATCGACGCCCTGCGCGAAGGCTTGCAAGCTGCCCTTGCACCTCTGGATCATCAGTTGATCAACGAGCGAATTGCCGATCCGAGCGACACGAATATCGCACGTTGGATCGCTGCGCACATCGCACTTGACGGCGTGCAAGGCGTCGGCGTGCGTGGCCCGCGCGATCAGGGCGTCGAGGTCGACGCGGGTGGCAAGGCAATCCTCTGGCGCCGCTATGCCTTCGAATCGGCGCACGTGTTGCCCAAGGTGCGCGCGGGCCACAAATGCGGACGCATGCATGGCCACGGCTTTGCGGCGGTCCTGCACGCGGAGGCCGGTAGCGACGAATTGGCGGCCGTGCGGGCCTTGGATCGGATCTGGGAGCCCCTGCACGGGGAATTGCACCTGGCCTGCCTCAACGAAGTGCCCGGCCTCGAGAACCCGACGAGCGAAAACCTCGCGCGCTGGGTCTGGGAACGATCCAGCCCCTTCATGGCCTCTTTGCGTGCGGTGACCATCCACGAAACTGGCACCTGTGGGGCGCACTACGACGGTCGCGATTTCCGGATCTGGAAGGAGATGGATTTCGACAGCGCCATCCGTCTGGAAGGCGCACCGCAGGGCGACCCCAGGCGACGATTGCATGGCCACAGCTACGTCGTGCGGCTGCACTTGCGTGCGCCCCTGGACGAAGTGCTGGGCTGGACCCTCGACTTCGGCGACGTCAAGGAGATTTTCTCACCCGTCTTCCAGCGGCTGGACCACAATCCGCTGCAGGATTTGCCGGAAGTCGCACGACAGGGTGCACCCGCAATCGCGCGTTGGATTCGAAGCCAGGTTTTGCCGGAGCTGCCGCAACTGGAGCGCGTCGACCTCTTCGAGACGCCCGGGTGCGGGGTGGAATTGCATTGGGGCGCGGGGGAATCCGCGCCCGGCCTCTGAGCAACCGCACGATCGCCATGACGTATTCGGTAAAGGAGATCTTCTATACGCTGCAGGGCGAGGGCGCACAGGCCGGGCGCCCGGCGGTGTTTTGCCGCTTCGCCGGTTGCAACCTTTGGTCGGGGCTGGAGCGCGATCGCGCCCAGGCCGTGTGCAAGTTCTGCGACACGGACTTCGTCGGAACCGACGGCCCGGGTGGCGGCAAGTTCGGCGCCGCGCGCGAACTTGCGCAGGTGATCGCGGACCTTTGGCCGCATGGCGATTCCCGGGCGAGGCGCGCACGACCATTGGTGGTGTGCACAGGCGGCGAACCCCTGCTGCAACTGGATACGGAACTGGTCGATGCCTTGCATTCCCTGGATTTCGAAATCGCGATCGAAACCAATGGCACGATGGCGCCACCCGACGGCATCGACTGGATCTGTGTAAGTCCGAAGGCGGGCAGTGAAGTCGTCCTGCGCAAGGGCGACGAGCTCAAGCTGGTATATCCCCAAGAAGGTGCGCTCCCCGAAGGTTTCCTCGATTGGGACTTTCATCATTTCTTCCTGCAACCGATGGATGGTCCGCAACGCGCGCGCTTTACCGCCCAAGCGGTTGATTATTGCAAGGCGCATCCGCAATGGCGCCTTAGCCTGCAAACTCACAAGATCCTGGGAATCCCGTGATGAACTTTCCGACCCAAAACATCGATCGACGCGTCTTCCACGACGGCATCGCCGGACCCGAGGAGATCGCGCGCGCGGATCAATTCCTGGATGTTTTTCTCGCGCAAGACGGATCGACGACCCGCACTTGCGAGGCGATCGCAGGGGTCCCACCGACGATCCGCGTGCTGCGTCAGACGCAAACGGCGGAGGTACCGCGGATCGTGCGGGATCTGCTGCCGGGCGCAACGTACCTCGAGCGTTTCTCGTCGATGGTGGCGCGCGGCGAAACGATGATGGACAACCTCGTGTATGGCATCTGGGACGCTCTGCCCGAAGCGATGCGCCGCGACCTGGCGAGCGCGACGGTGCCGATCGGTCGCATGCTCGATGAACTGTGGGTGCGCCGCATTGCCTTGCCGGCCTCCTCGTCCGTGGAGTTGTGGGAGCGTCTTTGGGATTCGGTGGGCATGCCCGATGCGCGCGCATCGCGCGCCTACACGGTGGAATCGCCGCAGGGCGTGCTGCTCGTCATTGCCGAAACCTTTCGTGCCGGCATGCGCATGAAGCCGCTGGCGCTTACGGGCACGCCTTCGGGTTCGCGATGCCTGTCGCGCTGATTACCGGCGCGGGCGCAGGCATCGGCAGGGCGGTCGCGGTCGCGCTTTCCGGTGCCGGCTACCGCCTGGTGCTGGCCGGACGCAGGCTCGAGCCTCTCGAGCAATTGCGTGCCTCCTTGCAACGCACGCCCGGCGACGTGCTCGCTGCAAGCGCCAATGTCGCCGATCCGGTGTCCGTGCAGGAACTGTTCGCGGCAACCGAACAGGCCTTCGGCCGCCTGGACGTGCTCTTCAACAATGCAGGGACGGCTGCGCCCGCCATTGCCCTCGAAGACCTCAGTGTCGAGCAATGGCAGAGCGTCGTCGATACGAATCTCACGGGAACTTTCCTGTGCGCGCAAGCCGCGATCCGGCTCATGAAGCGCCAGCAACCGCGCGGCGGCCGCATCATCAACAACGGTTCCATTTCGGCGCACACGCCGCGCCCGCTCTCAGCACCCTACACGGCGACCAAGCATGCCATATCGGGCCTCACGAAATCGATCGCGCTGGACGGACGCGCCTACGACATCGCGTGCGGACAGATCGATATAGGAAACGCCGCGACCGATATGACGCGCGCGATGGCGGAGGGGGTCCTCCAGGCCGATGGCACGCGCAAGGCAGAGCCGCGCATGGACGTCGAGCACGTGGGGCGGGCGGTGTTGCACATGGCCAATCTGCCGCTGGACGCCAATGTTTTGTTCATGACCATCATGGCAAGTAAGATGCCGTTTGTCGGTCGTGGCTAGCGGGGTCCGCATGAACGCGATTGCTGCGGGAGCGAGCGGGGAATTCGAACTGGACGTGAAGCCGGAGCACCTGGCAAACCGGTTCAAGGACCAGATGTTGCCCGCCGTGCTGGCTACTCCCGTGATGATCATGATCATGGAAAACGCCGCACTCAACGCCATCAAGCCGTACCTGCAAGCGGGCGAAAGCGCGCTCGGCACGAGAGTCGATATCCTGCACCTGGCGGCAACGCCGGCCGGGCGCCATGTGCGCGGAATCGCGAAGGTCACCAGGGTCGAGGGCAGGCGGATCTTCTTCGAGGTCAGCGCGTGGGACGGCGAACTCGAAATCGGCCGCGGTGTGCACGAGCGGACGCTCATCGACCTGGAAAAATTTCAAAAGCGCCTGGACGAAAAATATTCCGGAAAGGCCGGGCCTGCGTAAACGGCTTGCAGGAAGCAGCCAGAAAATAAAGACGAATCGAGGGAAAGATCGAATGGACAAGGAAATCAAGACGCTCAGCCACGCAGAAGCCACGATGCAGGAAATGGCCATCCGCTTTGGCCCCAAGGCCCTGGTGGCGGTCCTGATCCTGGTCGCGGGCTACATGGTGGCGCGCTGGGTCGCGGGAGCGAGCAACCGCGGCTTGGAGCGTATCCAGATGGAGCCGCCCGTGCGCATCCTGCTCGTGCGCGTGGTGCGCATTGTCGTGCTGCTCCTGTTCATGATCCTTGCCCTGCAGAACCTGGGCGTGGAACTTTTACCGCTGATCGCCGGCCTGGGCGTTGCCGGCGCGGGCATCGCACTGGCCACGCAAGGCGTGCTCAGCAATGTCGTCGCGGGCCTGACGATCATCTTCACCAAACCCTACCGGGTCGGCGAATCGATCTCGATCGTCGGCGTCGATGGCACGGTAGAAGCAATCTCTCTCTTCAGCACGGTGCTGCGGCATGCTGATCGCTCGGTTGTCGTTATTCCCAACCGCAAGATCGTCGGCGAGATCCTGCACAACTACGGCAAGATCCGTCAGACGGAACTGAGCGTCGGCGTGGCCTACGGCGCGGACCTGCAACGCGCGCTGCAGGCAATCGAGTCGATCGTTCGCGCGGATGCTCGAGTGCTCGCGGAGCCGCAACCCTTGATCCAGGTGTCGAGCCTGGGAAGTTCGTCGATCAAGCTGACGGCCAAACCCTGGGTCGCGGTGGCGGATTACGGCGCCATCGAGAGCGCGATTTACATCCGCATGATCGAGGAGCTGGGACGCGTCGGGGTCGAGATACCGCTTCCGCAGGCGCAGATTCGCCTGATCGGGTCGGCGCCTTCAGGCTGACCGGCTAACCGCGCACAAGCTGGTAGCACTGGCGAGGGACAGGCTGGATATAAGCCTGGCCATTGGTCGCCAAATGAAGCTTGCTGCTGACCTTGTTCATCTCCAGGTCGATATGGCGATCCGTTGCCGTGTAGGGTCGCCCCAGCGCGCGGATGGCAAGCTCCTGCTTGCTGACCGGGCGCGCTCCCGCATTGGCAAGAGTGCCCAGGAGCTGGAATTCCATGCTGGTGAGATCCAGCGGCTTGCCATTCCATTCCGCACGCTGGCGGTTGGGCCAGATTGCGAGAGCTCCCAGAAATAGCACCGACTCCGTCGCGGCTCCCGACCGCGTGCCAGGCGTCCGCCGGCGTTCCACCCGCGGTTGGCTGCCCGATCCCTCCGGGGCGAGGGGTTTCGCGAGTTCGCTGCTGGCGATGAATTCCTGCAGCAACTGCGTGAACTCGACATCGTTGTCGATGCGAAGAACATCCTTGGGGGTCATCGCGGCTCCGGTGGAAATTCATTCGATGGTATCGGCGTGCCGCAGGCTTGCAAGGTTTCCCCATCATCCTTTGCCAACATTTACGGCGACTTAACGGCCGTTTACATCTCGATCGGCCACCATGTCCTCGCAGTTGTCGCGCACCTAAGCGACCCGAAATTCGCGGGGGACTTGCTCCCGCCTCAACAGGGAAATTCCAATGAAATCGAAAACCAAAGCATTCGCGGCGCTCTGCTCTGCCGGCGTCCTCAGTCTCTGCGTCGCGGGCGACGCGATGGCCCAATCGGCGACGCCGCCCGGCGGAAACGGCGACTGCGCCGATCACATGGGTCCGATGTCCATCCACCACGCGGACTTTCGGCCCGATCGGCCGGATGTTCCGTTCCTGCCGCCGGCGATGGGTCCGGTCCCTGGGATGGAACCGGGCCACGGAGTGGATGGCCCGATGCCGCCGTTTCTTCGGGGTGTCAATCTCAGCGACGACCAGCAGGACAAGATCTTCACGATCCTGCACGATCAGGCGCCGCGCATGCGTCTCCAGGCACGCGCTGCCCACAAGGCACGCGAACAACTGCATCAGCTTGCGACCGCGGACAAATACGACGACGCGCAAGCGAAGGAGCTCGCGGAAGCCGGCGGCAAGGCGGAAACCGAAATCGCATTGATGCGTGCGCAGGCCGATCACGAAATCGTCGCGCTCCTGACGCCGGAACAGCGGCAGCAGGCCTTCACGAAGAAGTGCACGGCGGTGAAGTACTGAGAAGAATCCGTCGCGAGAAGAGTGAGCAGAAATCGCAGCGCAATTCAAGCGATCGACGATTGCGTTTACCCAAGTTAACGGTCTTTTACGCTGCGAGGTGATGCAAAACGCTACGCGTCCTCGATACTCCCCGATGCATGCACACGCTTCGGTTCAACGAATGGTTTCAGCATCTCTTGGAAAGGGGAGTATCGATGTCCATCAGCAATGTATCCAGCAGCACCAGCACCTGGCTGCAGGAACTGAGCCAGCTCGCCGGCTCATCCTCCAGCAACGGTTCTTCGTCCACTTCGGGAACTTCGCAGTCGCAGACGCCGCCACCGGGACCTCCGCCCGGCGGTGGCTTGATGAGCGCGATCGCGCAAGCTCTTGAGCAGGTCGGCGCAACGGGCTCGTCAAGCTCGTCGGGAACGTCGTCTTCGAGTTCGAGCACCAGCTCGAGCTCGTCGTCGAGCGCTTCCGACCTGGGGCAGGCGCTCGGCAGCTTCATGCAAAGCCTCATGGCCGCCTTGCACGCGCAAAGCGGCTCCGCATCGGGCAGCAGCGACGGTTGCGAGGACGGTGGCAGTTCCTCGAGTTCGACCTCGGCAAGCTCGTCGACATCGACGAGCGGATCCGGCGGCCTGCAAAGCGACCTGCAAAGCCTGATCCAGGAACTTGCAGCGTCGACCAGCAGCTCTTCCAGTTCCAGCACGAGTTCGTCGAGTTCTTCGAGCTCGTCGGATACGAGCTCCTCCGACAGCACGCTCACGAACCTGGAGAACAGCTTCCAGAATCTCATGAGCCTGCTCGGCGGATCGAGCGACACGGCGACGCTCAGCAACTTCCTGACGGCCCTGTCCGGCGATGTGTCGGGATCGGGGTCGATCGGAAACGCAGTCAGCACGACCGCGTAGTACGACCACCTTTGCACTTCTCCGTAGCCCGCGCCTCGAGAGGCGCGGGCTACCATCACCAGTCCACGGCTACGCTGATTCTTCCGGTTCTCCCTGCGGCCGGGAACAGGTAGATCGAGCCCCAGGTTGCCATCGGCGCCTCGCGCCAGTACGTGCGGTTCGTCACGTTGTCGATACCCGCGCGCCAGGTCCAGTGCAAGCCCTGCGCGGTCATCGCATAACGGGCGTTGGTGTCCCATTGCCAATAGTTCGGCAGGTCGACCGACCCGTCGGGCAGGACGGCCTTGTGGCCCGCATACGTCCAGATGTTGGACCACGAGAAGCGCGGCAGAAACTCCGGCGACCACGTGTCCTGCAAAGAGGCGGCCAGCGGTGCAACATTGGTCGCCGCCTTTCCCACCCAAGAGGGATCGACCGCCTGGATCGTCTTTGCATCGATCGCAGTCACGTTGGCCACCAGCAGCACGCTGTCCAGCGCCTGCCATTTCGATTCGATCTCGATGCCCTGGTGCCGCTCCACGCGTGCGCCGGCGACCTGCAGCGCATGCTCGACGCCCGTCGAGTCGACAGTTACGGGGATGTTGTCGGGGAAGGGCTTTTCGATGCGAAAGAGCGCAGTCTCGAAGGACCACGCCGCATCGGGATGCTCCTTGAAGCCGAGTTCGACCTGATGGCTGCGCTGCGCCGGCAGTACCTGGCCTCGATTGAGGAACTGGACGCCTTGCCCGGTGAACAAGGTTGCCTCGTGGTTGGGAACATTGTTGACCTCGACACCGCTGCCAGCCGATGCGTAGGCGAAGCCGCCCTTCCAGGGTTCGTAGCCCAGGCCGAGCCAGGGCGTGATCAGGTGCTGCTGCAAGGCCGTCGCCTCACTGCCATCGGTAAGAGAACTGTCCTGCGTGATGCGCGTGAATCTTGCACCGAACCAGGCCGACCAGGCCTGCGCAAAGTGAGCCACGTCGAACGCATACAGCTCATCCAGGTCCGAATCGAGCGGCGCGTTGAGCGTGTTGGGCGAAGGACAGGCCGGCGTCGCGGTCTGCGCGTACACGTTGAATGGGGTGGTGGAGGCAGGACAGCCCGGCGTGCCCGGTGGCGAAGTCAGGTCGTACACCTGCAGTGGCGGGTAGCGCTCGCTGTAGCGGGTCGTGCGCAATCCCGCCGTGACTTCGTTGTCGCTGCCCAGCAGCGCGATGTGGCCGTGGACGTGGGTATCGGTGGTGTTCGTATTGCGGACCTCGTCGTCGCTGACATACTGGTACAGATCCACGTTGTAGTTCCCGCACATGCCGTTGTACAGGTAGTACCCGGTGTTTGCATTGAGCGCGCTGTTGAAATACGAACAACCGTCGGGGAATGCGACGCGATCATTGGCGACACTGCGCTGCGTCGCGAGCTTCACGGTGAGGTCCCAATCGGAAGTGATTTTCCGGTGCAAGCGCACGGAGGCGCTGGTCTCGGTGCTCTCGAACGGTTGCGACCAGGGCTGCGAATTCAGGTTGATCCACGGATTGATCGGCGGCGGCAGGACGTTCGCGACGCCCGTGCCTGTCGCATCGAGCAAGCCGTACCCGGGGACACTGGTCTCGCGAACCTTCTGATGCTCGAATTCCGCCTGCAAGAGCGTGTCGGCATCGAAGCGCCAGTCGAAGAAACCGCTCGCCAGCGCACGCTTGGACCACGCATCCTGGATTTCCGGGTGCCGGTCCTCGGCGGCAACGTTGATCCGGTAGCCGAACTGGTTTGCAGGTCCGAAGCGTCCGCCGAAATCGCCGTGCAGAAGGACGGATCCGCGCTCCGATACGGTCGAATCCAACTCGACCAGCGTGTGGTCGGTGGGCTGCTTGAGGACATAGTTGACGATGCCGCCCGGAGAACTCGATCCCGTCAGCATGCCGGACGTGCCCTTGAGGATCTCGATGCTTTCCTTGTTTTCAAGCGCGATGGGAACGTGACTGCTGACGTTCATGCCGTCGCGCTGGTAGTTGAGGAATTCGTCGAGCGTAAAGCCGCGGATCTGGAGTGCTTCGATGTAGCCGAAGGTGTTGTAGTTGTCGCCAACCGAAGGGTCCGTGCGGATCGCCGAGGACAGGCTGTTGACGCCACGGTCCAGCAGTTCGCCGGTGGAAATGACGTCGACCGCGAGAGGCGTCGTTGCAATCGGGGTCGAGGAAATCGAATCGAGGCTGCCCTCCGGCTTGGGCTGTGCCGGGCGCGACGCCTCGACGACGACGGTAGGCAAGCTGGGACCGTTCGCGCCATTGTCGGGCGGCGGCGCCTGCTGGGCGAGCGCGCCCGCACCCAGCGATACCAAAAGAAAGAACGGAATGAAAGTCGAGACTGCGGACTGACCAGCAGCACGACCGCCCGGCGGGCGGACCCGAAACGGTACTGAAAACGCCATCGCATGCCTCCCAGCAAGGATGGCAGGGAGTTGCGAGACGGGGACGAATGATCAGAGAGCGGAAAGCCCTCTGTCGGAACCCGGCATACGCTTCCCTGCGCAAGAGTTAACTTGATCAGGTTCCAAGGGTCTTTCTCACCCGTCCTCCGGTCCACACCCTGCGCAACGACATGTCGCTGCGCATTCGGTGGGACCGGAGGACCGCGCCAAAACGGCTGGCGCGGATTTGTGCGGGACCCCTAGCGTTACTTACAAAACCAAGTATACGTCAGCGTTTTGATGGCCAGGCCTTGGCCAGGAATGCGGGCGCGAGTTACGGGTGCGAGCTACGAGCGCGGCGGCACGTAGCCCGCCGGCATCTCGGCACCGGAGCCGAAGAAGTATTCCTCGAGTTGCGTGCGCAGGTACTGGCGCGCGCGCGCGTCGGAAAGATTGAGGCGGTTCTCGTTGACAAGCATGGTCTGGTGACGCTGCCACTGCTGCCACGCCTCCTTCGAGACGCTCTCGAAGATTCTTTTCCCGATTTCCCCCGGTACCGGAGGAAAATCCAGGCCTTCGGACTCGCGCCCGAGCTTGATGCAATTGACCATGCGTGCCATATCGAAACCCTTAGTGCGGCGATTGCTACAGCGTCTTGATGAAGACCTGCGATCGGCGTTGCCAGTTGTACAAGCCCTGGCGCTCGGCAGGCAGGTCGTCCACGCCGGCGATTGTAAAGCCGCGCTTGAGGAACCAGTGCATCGTGCGCGTCGTGAGCACAAACAGCTTCTTCACGCCGGCAGCGCGCGCGCGCGACTCGATGCGCCGAAGCAGGCGTTCGCCATCGCCAACCTCGCGATAATCCGGGTGCACGGTCAGGCAGGCCATCTCGCCGATCGCTTCGCCCGGGAACGTGAGCAAGGCGGCGCAGCCGAAGATCACGCCGTCGTGCTCGAGCACGGAGAACTGGCCGATCTCGCGTTCGATCAGTTCGCGCGGCCGTTTGACGAGCGTGCCGTCCTCCTCCAATGGTGCAATCAGGCGCAGGATTCCGCCGACGTCGTCCGGACCGGCCTCGCGCATCGATTCCAGCTCGCTTGGCGTGACCATGGTGCCGACACCATCGTGCGTGAAGAGATCGATCAGGATGCCGCCGTCGAGCTGCGCCGGAATCAGGTGGGCGCGTGACACGCCGGACTGGCACGCCTTGAGGAGGTATCCCAGTTCGGTGGCGCAATCGGGTTCGATTTCGCGCCCGGCAATCATCCGCGCCGCGTCCGCGGCGGAGAGTTCACTGAAGAATTCGCCCTCGCGGTTGCGTACCCCTTCGACATAGCCGATGAGGATCAGCTTGTCGGCCTTGAGCGCGATGGCGGTGCTGGCCGCGACATCCTGCATCGTGAGGTTGAACGCCTCCCCGGTCGGCGAGAAGCCAAGAGGAGGTAGCAGCACCGGATAGCCGTTATCGAGGCTTGCGCAGATCGCGTCGATGTCGACCTTGCGCACGACCCCGGTGTGTTGGAGGTCTACGCCCTCGACGACACCCACCGGGCGGGCCACCACGAAATTGCCGCTCACCACGCGCACGTGGCTGTTGGCCATCGGGGTGCTCGGCAAGCCTTGCGAAAATGCCGCCTCGATGCTCAGGCGGATGCCACCGGCCGCTTCCTTGACACATTCGAGCGATTCCCGATCCGTCACACGCAAGGAACCGACAAAGCGGCTTTCCAGCTGCTTGAGCGCGAGCAGCTCCTGCACCTGGGGGCGCGACCCGTGGACGATGACCAGACGGATCCCCATCGCCTGCAGCAGCGACAGGTCGTGCACGATCGCGTCCAGCCGGCCATCCTCGATCAGTTCGCCGCCGAATCCGACTACGAAGGTGCGGCCGCGATGCGCGTGCACATAGGGGGCAACGTCGCGCAGCCACGATACGAATTGCGCGTGGGAAGGCACCACTTCCTCCACGACGGAAGCGGGCGATTCGATGGGTAGTGGCGAGGTGTCGTTCATGGTTTTCGCGAGGCAAAAGTATACTTCGCGACCCGCCGCAGCATTGCCCCACTGCACTATTTTTCAGGCCAATCCTTGTCTCCCGGACCCGGTCCCCTGAGCGCCCGCACCGGCCCGCCGATCCCATTCGACGAGCAGTTGCCGGTCAACGCGCGGCGCGCGGAGATCGCACGCGCAATCGAAGCCAACCAGGTCGTGATCGTGTGCGGCGAGACCGGCTCGGGCAAGACCACGCAGCTCCCCAAGATCTGCCTCGAGATGGGTCGTGGCGCCAGGCAGATGATCGGCCATACGCAGCCGCGCCGGATTGCGGCTTCGAGCGTGGCACGGCGCATTGCGCAGGAGTTGCAGACTCCCCTGGGCGAGGTGGTCGGATTCAAGGTGCGCTTCTCCGACCAGACCCGGCCGGGGGCACGCATCAAGTTGATGACCGACGGCATCCTTCTGGCGGAAATCCACAGCGATCCGCAACTGCGCGCCTACGACACGATCATCATCGACGAAGCCCACGAGCGCAGTCTCAATATCGATTTCCTGCTCGGCTTCCTGAACCGCTTGTTGCCCAGGCGCCCCGAACTCAAGCTGATCGTCACTTCAGCGACCATCGACGCGGAGCGCTTCGCGCGCCATTTCGCCGGGGCTGCGGGACCGGCGCCGGTCCTGCAGGTTTCCGGTCGCCTGTTCCCGGTCGAAATCCGGTACCGGCCTTACGACGACCTGGAATCGGCCAACGGCAGCCCGGGACGCAGCGGGCCGGGCGCGGTCGAGGCAACGGTCAGGCAAGAGGCACGGAAAACCCAGATCCAGGCGGTGCTCGACGCGGTGGACGAACTGGCCGGCGTCGGACCGGGCGACGTACTCGTGTTCCTGCCCGGCGAGCGCGAGATCCGTGATACGGCGGAGGCACTGCGCAAGCATCATCCCCCCGCGACGGAGATCCTGCCCTTGTTCGCCCGCCTGTCGCAGGAGGACCAGGAACGAGTCTTCCGGCCCGCCAGCGCCCGGCGCATCGTGCTTGCGACCAATATCGCCGAGACCTCGCTGACGGTTCCCGGCATTCGCTATGTCGTCGATACCGGGCTGGCGCGCGTCAAGCGCTACAGCTATCGCAACAAGGTCGAGCAGTTGCGCATCGAGCCGATTTCCCGCGCGGCGGCCGACCAACGCGCGGGGCGCTGCGGGCGTGTCGCCGCGGGCGTATGCATTCGCCTGTATGCGGAACAGGAAAACGCTGCGCGTCCCGCCTTCACCGATCCGGAGGTCCTGCGCTCCTCGCTGGCCGCCGTCATCCTGCGCATGAGCGCGCACCGGTTGGGGGACCCGGCGCAGTTTCCCTTCCTCGATGCACCACCGGCGCGTGCCATCGTCGACGGTTATCAGCTCCTGTCGGAACTCAACGCGGTCGATGAAGAGAAGGCGCTGACGCCGATCGGCGCGGACCTTTCGCGCATTCCGGTCGATCCACGCATCGGCCGGATCCTGCTCGCGGCGCGTGACCAGCACTGCTTGCACGAGGCCTTGATCATCGCGGCGGCACTGTCCGTACAGGATCCCCGCGAGCGCCCGGCGGGGCTGCAGCAGGCCGCCGACGAGGCGCACAAACGCTTTGCCCATGAGCGCTCCGATTTCCTGAGCTTCGTCACGCTGTGGAACGAACTGCAAACGCGCTTCGAGCACAAGAAGTCCAATCGATTGCTGGCCGAATCGCTGCGCAGCGAGTTCCTCAACGGGCGGCGCATCCGCGAGTGGCGCGACGTGCATGGCCAATTGCACCAGCTGGTCGCCGAACAGGGATGGCGCGTAAACACGAGCGAAGCCACGTACGAGCAGGTGCATCGTGCCTTGCTGGCGGGTTTGCTTGGCAACGTCGGCATGAAAAGCGCCGAAGTCGATCCGAACGACCGGCGCCAGGCGCCCTTCATTGGCGCGCGCGCGATCAAATTCCACCTTTGGCCGGGCACTGCGCGTGCCCGTCGCAACTCCCGCTGGATCGTTGCCGCCGAGCTGGTCGAGACTTCGCGACTGTTCGCGCGCGTCGTCGCCGATGTCGAGGCCGACTGGATCGAGCGTACGGCTGCCCACCTGCTCAAGAAAAGCCACGGCGATCCCCATTGGGAGAAACGCGCAGCGCAGGTGATGGTGTACGAGCGGGCAACGCTCTATGGACTCACCGTGTATCAGCAGCGGCGTGTTTCCTACGGCCGGATCGACCCCGCGGACGCACGGCGGATTTTCCTGCGCGAAGCGCTTGTCGAGGGAAATTGGGAGACCCGGGCGCCGTTCTTCCAGCACAACCACAAGCTCGTGCAGGACATCCGCGACCTGGAGCATCGCACGCGGCGCCCCGACGTGCTCGTCGACGAGGACCAGATCCTCGCGTTCTACGACGAACGCGTTCCGGCTGATATTCACGACGGCCACGGCTTCGATCGTTGGCGCGCGGTGGCCGAGAAGGAGAATCCGCGTCTGCTCTACCTGTCGCGCGAAGGCTTGATGCGCCATGAGGCGAGCAGCGCGGCGACCGAGCACTTCCCGAAGCAGCTGCGCATGGGCGCCACGCAGCTGGACCTGGCCTATCACTTCGAGCCGGGCAGCGCCCGCGACGGCGTAACCATGACGGTTCCACTCGTTGCCCTCAATCAGATCGACCCGGCGCGCTGTGAGTGGCTGGTCCCCGGCATGCGCAAGGAGAAAGCCCTGTGCCTGTTGAAATCACTGCCGCAAAAACTGCGCCGGGCGTGCGTGCCGCTGCCCGCCTACGCGGCAGGTTTCGTCGATCGGGCGACGGTGCCCGCGGATGGGGCCGTGCCGGGCTTTGTCGAGCGCTTGATCGCCGACATCCGGGAACAAACCAGCGTGGTGTGCGCGCCGGCCGACTTCAAGCTCGAAACCGTGCCGTCCCACCTCGTGATGAATTTCAAGATCGTCGACGACAACGCTCGCCAGCTGGGCATGGGGCGCAACCTGGCGGCCTTGCGGTCCGAATTCGCGCAGCAGGCCGAGCAGAGTTTCCGGGCCATGGCGTCGCAGCAGGCGCGCGCGTCTACCGACGATCCGGGGGCATCGATTGCGCAAATCGCCGCGACCGGCATCACCGATTGGGACTTTGGCGAGCTGGCCGAACAGGTCGAAGTGCGGCGCGACGGCGTGGCACTGACGGGGTACCCGGCGCTGGTGGATCGCGAAATGCACTGCGACCTGGAAGTGTTCGACGACCCGCAGACGGCTCGCACCTCGCACCGCGCCGGCCTGCTGCGTCTGTTTCGCCTACAGATGCGCCAGCAGATCACGGGACTGGAGAAAGGATTTGCCTCGCTTGCGCCGGTGCAAATGCGTGCGGCAACGATTCCCTGCGAAGGTCAGCGCGACCCGCTCGCCGGTCAGATCATCACGGCGGCGCTCGAGCGCACGTGCCTGGCAGAACCCTGGCCGCGCGACCGTGCCGCCTTTCTTGCGCGCCGGGAGGAAGCGCGCGGCCGTCTCGGTTTGATCGCCCAGGAGATTGCGCGGCTGGCTACCCAGATCATCGACGAGGCGATCGCCGCGTCACGAAAGCTCGCGGCATTGCGTGGCGCGGACACCGCGCGCAGCGATATGGAGCAGCAGCTTTCCCGCCTGGTGGGACGCCGGTTCGTCGTCGACACGCCGGCCGATGCGCTCGGCCACCTGCCGCGCTACCTCAAGGGAATCGCGCTGCGGATCGATAAAGTCCGGACGGACCCGGCACGCGACCAATTGCGCTCCAAGGAGATTGCACCCCTGCAAACCCGCTGGCAGCGCGAATTCCTTTTGCGTCGCGGGCAAGCGGATCCGCGCCTGGACGAGTTCCGTTGGATGCTCGAGGAGCTGCGCATTTCGCTGTACGCGCAGGAGCTGCGCACGCCGTATCCGGTGAGCATCAAGCGCCTCGAAAAAGTCTGGCAGTCCCTTCGGCTGTAGGGCAGCGTCGGGACTCCACGCGCGCCGCTCTTGTGCCATCGTGGCGGCGTACGCGCGGGCCGTGGACGCGATTACGCGGTCGTGTTGACGAGTGAACCTGTCGTCGCGGTCGGGTTGCTGCTCGATGACGACGAGCCGCCCAGGTCCTTCACGAGGTTCTGCAGGAACGAAACGAGCGTCGGGCCCGAGCCGGAACTGCTCGAGCCTGCCGACGGGTCGAGCGCATCCACCAGGTTCTGGAAATCCGACTGCAGCTTGGACAGCGCGCTGCTGGAGTCCGACGACGTGCTGCTCGACGTTCCCGTCGTGCTTGCGCTTGTGCCCGTGGTGGCGCTCGCACTTGTGCTCGCGCTAGCACTTGACGTCGCGGCTGCGCTCTTTCCCGTCGTCGAAGTCGATGCCGAGCTGGAACTCGCCGAGGTTCCGGTCAGCTGGTTGATCAGGCCTTCCAGCTTCTTGACCAGGCTATTGTCGCTACCGCCGCCGTATGCGTCCTCCATGCGATGACGATGGTGACGATGGTGACCATTCGTCTGCCCGGTGGACGCGTTCGATGACGTCGACGAGTCGGATGACGAAAGAGTCTGCGACGTGCTCGAGCTTCCCGATGATGTCGAAGACGAAGTCGAGGAGGCCGGGGTCGACGCGGCTGAGCTCGACGTGGTCGTCGA